>UPTN01001117.1_pt1 | contig 12199 bp, 12 predicted proteins | sample 2160111 | NCBI WGS metagenome assembly UPTN01 (sample SAMN06265058, study PRJEB28932) | marine metagenome | isolation source: Columbia River Estuary | place: USA:Columbia River Estuary, USA | collected 2014-05-05 | reverse complement strand
TATCCAAAAGCCATCCAGTATATCCTCTGCAGAAGTCAACCTTGCAGACATAAATGAGGCAATGAAATCTTAGTTCACCTGGGAAAGCAATCTTATCAGTTCATGACCTAAGAAGAATTAGCTGATTATTCAGGCTTCAAGCTTGAAATCTTAAACATGTTGATCCAAAAGAATGGGATTCCCATCAGGGTCAATAACAACAAAACTTGCAGGACCTGTAGTGTTTTTGTCAATTTCGGTTCCAACAGCAATGCCTTTATTTTTTAGTTGTTGCTGAATAGCCCTAACATCGGTAAATGAATCAAGTTTTGTAGCGTTTTCATCCCAACCAGGATTGAAGGTTAAGATGTTTTTTTCAAACATTCCCTGAAAAAGGCCAATAATTGTACTTTCATTCTTCAAGATTAAATAGTTGTTGTTGATAGCTCCCGCAAAAACGGTAAAACCTAAGTTCTCATAAAACAATTTGGAAGCCTGAATATCTTTTACATTCAGGCTTATTGAAAAGGCCCCTAATTTCATAATTGATACTTTTTAATGAATAGATGATGAGTTAAAGTTATTAATTTCTCGCATTCAATCCAAAATCTTGCGCTACTGCCTTGTACCAATCTTCATCGTTGGCAGCATTCCAGTCTACCCATTGTTCATCGGTCATAGATTTTCTCCATGCTAGAAATGGTGCTGAATCTGGCCCAACGGGATGTCTTAATTTCCAAGTTTCACTTGCGGCAATTTCCAAAATCTTATCAGCAACCAGGGTCGCTGAGGTTGGTGTTTCTAAAGAAGCTTTAAATAGACCTCCAAATCGTTTGGTATGTGGATATATAGAATCACTGGCAATGGAGATGTTTTTTGCCATATCTGTATTTATAATCCCTGGTTCAACTATTGCAACCCGTATATTGAAAGGCTTCACTTCTTGCGCCAGCGATTCACTGATGGCTTCAAGTGCAAACTTACTGGCGGCATAAGCTCCCAGCGGACTGTTTGAAATATGTCCTGCAACAGATGCAACATTAACAATACAACCTTTTTTGTTTTTACGCATGAGAGGTAACACCCCTTTTACGCAGCGAATGACACCAAAATAATTGGTTTCCATAATTGCTTTAAAATAATGCATTGGCATTTCTTCTGTAGACCCATGGCGTTCAATACCGGCATTGTTCACAAGGATGTCTATAAATCCAACTTCTTTAAGTATGGCCGACACTGCTTTTTCCACTGATGCATCAGAGTCAACATCCATTTCAGAAAGTGAAATATTTAAGGACTCTTTTTTAATAATTTGTTTAAAATCAGTAGCGTTTTTAGTATTTCGCATCGTAGCAAATACTTGATAGCCTTTACGACCAAATGCCAATGCGGTTTCAAGGCCAATGCCTCTGCTTGCTCCTGTAATTAATACGGTTTTCATAATAGATTGATTTTAATTAGTTAGTAATTTATTGGGTGTTGTCCCTTGTTTTTTTAATCAAAAAGTTTCATCATTTAAATCTTTAATAAATTTTATTAAGCCAGTGAAATATGTTTTTTGGTCATCGTATTGTGAACAGTGGCTGCCATTGGTTAATAAAAATTGACCGTTTTGAACTTCTTTAGACATCCATTCCATATAGGTTGGATCCATAGTATCGTATTTAGCACCAATCATCAATGTTGGAACCTTTAACGTTTTTAATTTTTCAGAAACGTCCCAACCCTTTAAAGTGGCATTTCCAGTAACACCGAACTCGCTGTATCCTTGCATGTATATATAAATGTTTGGATTGAGATGTTTAAAAGCACGATTGATGGACTCTGGCCATTCATTCAAAGGCATTCTTAATATATGTTTTGTGTAGTAATGTTGCATAACAAGTTCAGTATATTTTGGATTGCCAAAATCGTTATTGGCTTCCATTTCCTTGATCTCTTTATATACATCAGGTGGTAATTGAGGCCCCAAAACTTCAGCAGCATATTTTTCGTATTCAGGAATACTTGCCATCATATTTGAAATAATCAAGCCTTTTAAATTGTCTTGGTATTTCAGGGCATATTCCATGGCTAGAATCCCTCCCCAAGATTGGCCTAAAAGGTAGAAGTTATCTTTGTTCAGATTGAGTGCCTTTCTAACCTGCTCAACTTCTTCAACAAAGTGTTCTGTTGTCCAAAGTGTTGAATCGTTGGGTTTGTCACTGTAGTAAGAATCCAACTGATCATAGTAGATGTATTCAATTTCTTCATTTGGAAAATAACCATCAAAGCACTCAAAAAATTCATGTGTTCCGCCTGGACCTCCATGAAGTAATAACACTTTCATTTTAGGGTTGTTACCAACGCGTTTAGTCCAAACATTGAAAGTGCCTTTTGGCGTGTTAATTGGAATCATTTTAATGCCTCCAGTAAATTGGTCGTCGCTGTTGGAATAATCGAAATAAGTTGATTTCTTGTTTAATTCTGATGTTGTTTCTAACTTTTCTTTGCAGCCTAATAAAAGCCCTGCGGATATAAAGATATAAAAAATAGTGTTTTTCATTAGTATGGTTTTATAAATAGAATTTAAACTTTCATTTAATGAGTTTTTTTAATTTGCGTTATGCACTTCCAATTCAATTTCAATCATAAATTCTGGTAATGCCAATTCTTTTACCCCAAGCCAAGAACCTGTTGGAAATTGTTTTGTGTAAATCTCATTTCTATAGGCTGCGTTTTCAAGAAACAAGGGCATATTGGTTGTGAAAATATTTTCAACAACAACGTCATCAAAAGTGCAATTATAGTGTTTTAAGATTTTGTCTAAATCAGCATAACAATTTTTCATTTGTTGCAATAAATCTCCTATTGCAGTGGGAGCACCTGCATCGTCCATACTTACTGCTCCTGAAATTTTAATGTCATTTCCAATTTTTACAGCATGTGTATAGCCATATGCTTTTTCAATTTCAGGACGTAGAGAAAAGTATTCGGGAACTTCTTCTTGAACTACAGGAACTGCTGTAGGTGTTGTATTTTGGTTACAACTAACTACTAAAGTGGTTAAAAATAGTGTTAAAAGTCCAAGGACTATAAATTTTGTTGTTTTCATAATTTGGTTGTTTTTAAAGTTTAATGGTTGTTATAATTCTATTTTACTAAATGCATCTATGGTTTCTCTTTGTTTTTTAAAATTGATGAGTTTGATAAAAAAGATGGTTATTAAAGGTGATAATGCTGTAATTAATAAGACATATTCCCAAGACATAACTTCTTTTAAAGTACCTACCAGTCCAGATCCAGCTGCACGTCCCATATTGGAAAAAGCCATAAAAAGTGTGAATTGTGTGGCTGCAACTGTTTGCCAACATAATTTCATGCTAGCTGCAAACATGGCAATACAGAGAAATGTATAAAATAAATAGTATAATAAAATGAACCCAAATATAAATTTATCATTTCCCCATAAATCGGGTAACAATGCAAGACCAGTTATTAAAATTATGGTTGCAATGAGGTAAATAATGATCATTTTTTTATCACCAAAAAAATCGACTAGGGCACCTCCAGCAAACATTCCAAAGAAACCTCCAACTACGGTAGTTATTGAATATACCTGTGAAAAAGAAGTGTTTGTCCAACCTAATTCTTGAATGGTGAAAATGGGTAAAAAAGTATCTATTAATCCATACATGGCACCATTAATAATTGATGCAATACCCATAAAAATGGTTGATGGTAAAATGATTACTTTAAATAGGTTTTTAAATATTTGACCCCAACTCTCTAATTGAGCATTTTTAGACTCTTGTGAAGATTCACCTTTTGTCCAAGGCATTATTTTTTCATTAGGACGTTCACGAAAGCAAATTGGAATTACAATTATGAAAGCAACCGCAATAGATAAAGAGGAAATTGCGGTTGTAAAACCCAATAAATTAATTAAAGCTGTTCCAATAACCAATGATAATGATGTACCAATAATTTTTGACCCCCACATTAAACCATTCGCTCGGGCTTGTTGGTCAATAGGTACAACATCTATGGCCATACCATCGGTAGCCACATCTTGAAATGCCCCAAAAAAACTAATAAAAAAACCAGCAATCATCAATCCATTTAAATTATTTAAAGGGTCATCCACCAGACCAATAGCTAAAAAACTTACAATTAACCCTAACTGTCCAAAAATTACCCAAGGACGTTTACGCCCCATTGATAATATGGTGAATCTATCCATCAGCGGTGCAATAAGAATTTTGAAACTCCACGGGATACCAATTACTGCAACAAAGCTGGCAATTTCTAAAGGTGTTTTGTTATTCATGGCTAACCACGCTGGAATAGCAAAAAAAGTGATACCTTCAGGAATACCTTGAGCCATATATAATGCTGAAAATGTTAAGTATCTTATAACTGGATTTTCGGTTAAAAATAAATTGTTATTTTTTAAATAGGCTTTTACTGGTATCATTGGTTTTCTGTTTTTAGGTGATTTTATTTTGATTTATATTTTGCTTCATTGGCTTTTAAAACGCTTAAAAAGTTACCACCCAATATTTTAAGAATATCTTTTTCACGATACCCTTTTTCAACCAATGCTTTTGTGATAAGCGGGTAGGTAGTAACATCGTCTAATTCTTTTGGTGTAAGTATTATGCCGTCAAAGTCTGAACCTATGCCAACATAATCAGTCCCAACTAACTTCGCAATATAATCAATATGGTCAATAAGCATGGATAATGGTGGTCGCATGGAATATGCTTCGTCTGCATATTTTTTATACAGGTAATCCATAGAGTGCCACTCATCCATTCCGTTTTTCATTAAAGAATTTAATTCTTCAGCATATTTTTGAAAAAAAGCAATTTCTTTTGCATCAAAATCAGGATCAATAAATCCTGGGTGAAAGTTAACCTGAATCACACCACCGTTTTTGGCAATGGCTTTTATTTGTTCATCATTTAAATTACGTTCGTGTTTGCACAATGCATATACGGAACTATGGGAAGCAATTATTGGTTTTGTAGTCGTGTTGAGAACATCCCAAAAGGTTTGTTCTCCAATATGACTAACGTCAACAATCATTCCCAATTGGTTCATTTTGGTGACAATTTGTTTTCCGAAATCAGTCAACCCTTTGTGTTTTAAATCTGGGGTGAAGGTTTCATCATAGGCGCTTGTAGCCCAATCGGTTGAATTGTTCCAAGTAAGTGTCATATATCTCGCACCACGATTGTAAAAATTGGTTAACTTACCCAAATCATTTTCAATCATATGTCCACCTTCAATACCAAATAACGCTGCAATTTTTCCTTGTTTTACTGTTTTTAAAATTTCTTTAGTATTGGCGACTTTTTTAATTTTTGAAGGATTTCTTTTTACTACTGCATCCAAAGAATCCATTTGTTGATTTGCATAATCATAAGGGTTTATTTTGGTTCCATCACAAAAGACAGAAAAGACTTGAACATCCAATCCTCCTTCTTTCCAACGCGCTAAATCACTATGGGTTTTTCCATTTAAATCATCGTCTAATGCATAGCCATCATCAATAAATTTCATTAAAATATCGTTGTGAGTATCAACTAAAATAGCTTTTTTATGAATTTTTTGATACGTTTGAGCCATAAGTAATTGTGAGAATAGGATACTGATAATTACAAGTTTAGGTTTCATATATTTTTTAGCAATTTTTAAACATTTTATGTTTTTGGTTATATAGATTATTAATAATAAAAGCCTAATTTTTAAGTTTATAGCGGTGTAATGAACTTGAACCTTTTGAATAAGGATATTTTCCGGAAGTCCAATAAACATATTCTTCATTGGTGTCTAGTGTACAATTTGAGGTGAATTCGGGGGTTTGGATGTGCCCTAAAAGAATTCCTTTTGGAGAAACAAACCAAATACCATTGTAGCCAGAGATTAAAATAACACCTTTCTTGGAAACTGTCATACCGTCAAAAAATGGCATTGATGAAGCAGCAGTTCTATCTATAATTCCTTTAAGGTCGAAGAAATTAACAGATTTGTTAATAGTACCAGCTTTGTTTAATTCATAGCAAAGTAACTTTCCTTTTTCACAGTCTGCAACATATAAAAGTTTAGCATCAATTGATAAGCCAATACCATTAGGTCGTTGAATACTGTCAATCAATAATTCAATCTTATTGTTTTCAAATTTATAAACGCCATTAAATGGTAATTCTTTCTGAATATCAGCATCTGCATTTGTAAGTCCATACGGTGGGTCGGTAAAGTACAATACCCCTTTTGAGTTAAAAACGGCATCATTTGGACTGTTGAATTTTTTACCTTCATAGTTCGTTACTAAGTCAGTTATGGTTTTGTTTGATGCAGGATTGATAATTTTACCTACCTGTCTTTTTGTTTCACTTGTTGAAGCATAATTTCCTTGCATTAAAATTAAATCACCATTATTGTCAAGCAGTAATCCATTTACAAACCCTGATGGTTCTAACCAGACCGAAAGGCCTTTAGTTTCATTCCAAAAGTAAATCCTGTTTTCTGGAATATCAGAGAAAAGAAGTCCGTTTAGCGCATCTACCCAAACTGGACCTTCCAGAAAATATTGGTTAGAAACTATTTCTTCAATCTTATTTTTACTTGAAAAATAGCTGTCAAATTCATTATTAAAAACAAATAATTCAGGAAATGTAATGTGTTCTTTTTGCTTTGTAGAATTGTTCTGAGCTGAAGTAACTGTGCTTATAGTTAATAGAATAAATAGCACGTAATTAAACATGTTTTTCTTCATTTTTTTTAGTTAGTGTTAGTTTGCCTACGCTAAATTGGTTTTCGGCTTTCCCAAGTGTTAAACTAAAAAACATTACCCTCTGTTATTTAGTCAGTTAAGTAAATATAAACTTTTTTTGTTCTAAAAAAAGGTTTTTTTTTAATTGGTGTCAAAAAGGGCTTAATCCCTCGCGATGAAATTGCAGTATTTTAACAATGCGAAAAAAGGTGTAACTTATTTTTAGAAATTCACCATCATATGAAAAATATTAGCCTATTACGATATCAAAAGTAAAGCCTAAATTAAGAGAAATTAATTGACTTTTACTGGTATTGTTTTAGCGATTAAAACAGTGTCATTTTTATTTTTTTAAAAAATGAAGCAAGGCACCATGTTAAAAAACGCTCAATGAATATTTTTTGGGGAAATATTTACTGGGTGAAATTAAAGATAGTAATTCTTAATTTTAGAAATTCAAAAAAAATATAACTTTTGAATTAAATATTGGCATACTCGACCTGATACTTTGAAACATATTTGAGTGAAGCAGTTTAAATTTTATCAATTATAATCCTGTTTCTGCGGATTTTAATTTTCCCTTCATTTTCCAACACTTTTAATAAACGAGATACAACCACCCTTGAGGTGTTAATATCATCTGCGATTTCTTGATGTGTTATAATTAAAACATTGTTGTTCATTATTTTAACCTTGTCGGTTAAGTATTTGTGCAACCTGTCATCTAATTTCATAAATGCCAAGCTATCAATAGATTCTACCATTTCAATTAAGCGCATATGGTAGCTATCTATTACAAATTCTCTCCAGGATTTATATTTCTGAAGCCATTCATCAATTTTATCAACAGGCACAAAAATACCTTCAGTATCTTTTTCAGTAATACCTCTAAACATGCTTTTACTTCTGTTGATACAGTTTATAAAAGAAATAGCACAAGTATCACCTTTTTCTAAAAAGTATAAAGCAATTTCATCACCATTTTTATCCTCTCTAATAATTTTTACGGCACCATTTAATATTAATGGTACATGAGTCATTTTATCTCCAATATCAATTAAAAGTTCATGGCTCTTTATGGTTCTTAAAATCCCATTATCAATAATCTCATTAATCAATTCTTTTTCAAAAATAGTTGAATAGTAATCGTTTAATTTTTCCCTTAATATTTCTCTATCTGTAGTCATTATATTTTCAATTGCATGGCTTTCAAACAAAGTTACAACTAGTCATAAAAAAAACTCCTGATAATTATCAGGAGCTTAATTCAAATAACTAATTAACCAAATTAGAATTTTATTTGCATTTGAAATAACAATGCGTCATTTTTGAAAGTTGGTGTTTCTGTTTTATTTTGGTAGTTAACTTGTAACCTAGTGTAATCGTTAAAGAAATAGTTAATACCAATAGTCATCATTTCTTGATAGCCTAAGTAATTAATAGCTGTATCAGCATCAAAATATTCGTATTTAAATACAGGTTGTAATTTAATTTTTGACATATAAGAAAGCATTATATAAGCACCTTGTCTTTCTGGACCCAATTCAACTGGAGTTGCTCCACAACCACCACCTGCAGCTCTGTTGTAATCACCTTCATCATGAATATATTCACCTTGCAAAGCAAAACCTTCATAGTTAGCTAAGAATTCAAAACCGTAAGTTGTTCTGTCAGTTTCATTATTATTAGGATAACCATATCTATAACTAGCTCCAACTGCTAAAAAATCAAAAGGTTTATAAGTTACTCTACCTACAAAATCTTTTCTAGTATTGTTATCTACAACACCCAATCCTCTACCATTCATTAAAGCAATTCTATATTCAAATTTAGTTGTTCCATCTCCCCCTAATAACATAATACCATAGTCTCTTTGTGGTGAAACCAATTGGTCAACAACAATAGCTCTATCAATGGTCATTAATCCATAGCACGCAGTTACACTTTCCAAACTGAAAGGTTGTTTATATGAACCTAATGAAGCTTTAGCCCATTTGTATTTATCATAAGTAACAAAGGCGTCTAATAAATAGACATTACCATCTGCTGAAATAAAATCACTTGTTTCTAATGAAAAATAGTATGAAAAACTGCGACTAGCTCTACCTCTTACACCAAATCTTGCTCTTTTGAAATTGAAAGTATTATTTGCAGGCTCAGTAAAATTTGCTACAAATTGTGGTTGAATATAACCAAAGAAAACCATACTATTTGTTTTTGGTACACCAGAATCAGTTGAGTTTGCAGGTAAATCACCTTCACAACCTTGCGCAAAGGCAGAATTAAATGAAAATGTAAGTATGAACGTAAAAAGAATTATAATTTTTGTCTTCATTTGAGTTGATTTTAAAAAGCCCTAAAATGCGTGTTACTTATTGGTAAATAAAAAACATCATTAAATTTTAAACATGGTTTAAATTGATTTTAGGGCTTAAATTTTTATATAACTTTAAGATTAATTATTGTACTAATGGTAAGTTTTTTGGTTTTGAATCAACGCCCCATTGGTTTGAAGTCCAGGCACTATTTGAATGATATAATCCATTCATACCAAATGATAAGCTGTAAGCATCATAACCTAAAACTCTTAAACAAGCAGTTACAACTGCTGAAGTTTGACCAGTATAGCAGTATGTTGCAATTTTAGCTCCAGGAGCAGGATTTAATCCTTTATAAGAGTTGTCAGCCAATGTTAATGGTAAAATCTTATTTGCTGTGTCAAAATGTCCAAAAGCAGTATAATCAGCTGAGCTAAAATAATTATTGATAAAATAGTTGTTAGGATTGGCCAATACATCAGAATTTTTTACCGTTTTAAAACCTTCTTGAACAGCCAATTCAACTCTGCTTTTTAAAATGGTTGCACCATCTTGCGATAAACTTGAGATTGCAGGATCACTATATACCATAGGTGCAGGAGCTGCTGTATATTTCCAATTTGGACTGTCTTTAGCAATGTCACCTGTATTATTATTCCAAGATCCGGCAGTTGCAGGATTCCAGCCAGACATACCCCATTTTAAAGCCTGAGTTTCACTAAAGCCATACATACGCATTAATGCCGTGGCATAACAAGCAGTTTGACCTGTATAACATACTACCAAAACAGGTTTTGTACCCGCTGCAGCTCCTTCAGCTAAAATATTTGCAAAAGGAACGTTTTTAGCTCCTTGGATATGATTTGCAGCAAAATCTGCAGCACCTCTAATATCAATAATATAATATTTAGCTAAGAAAGTAGCTAAATCAGCTTCGGCAGGTGCTCCCTGAACAAATTTTGCTCCTGCAGGACTTGTTAAGATTTTATCAATATCTAAATTGTTGTTAATCATATAATCTTTTAAAACAGTAAAAGTTGGTGTAAGAACTACATCTGGGTCGTCACCTTTATCACAAGATGTTAAAAGAAGAGAAGGTATCAATAAAAGACCTATTAATAATAATGATAATTTTTTCATGATTTGTTTATTTAAGTTTGAATTTATGTTTGTTTTATTGTTTTTAATATTAGGTTATTCAACTACTGGGAAGCTATTTATTTCTTTTGCAGACCAGCCGTCCCAACCGTTTTTAGTAAGAATTGAATTCATAAAGCTATTTGATCCATAAGCTAATTGATAAACATCATATCCTAATACTTCTAGATAAGCAACAACATAAATTGAAGACAAACCAGCATTCGTGTTTACCAGAATTTTTTTATCAGTTGGAAGTGTATATAAATTAGCTGTTGCAGCCAATGTTTTTGGTTCGTAATTAATTGCACCTTTGATATGGCCAGCATTGTAATTTGCTTCAGTTACATAATTAACAATAAAGTAATCTTCAGGCGTAGTAAAAGCATCTACTGATTTTACTGCATAATCTTTATAAGGTTTTTCAAAAGCTTCTTTGATACGTGCTTTTAAAATTTCTTTTCCGTCAGTTTTTCCAGTATTAATAGTTGGTGTTGCACCTTTCTCAGGCATAGGATTTGCAGAAGTTTCTAATTGATCGGTAAATTCATCTTTAGCATTTTTTACCCAATAATTAGTTGCAAATTCTTCATTCCAAGAACCCATTCCCCATTTTAAGCTATATACATTATTATAGCCATATAATCTAAGTAGTGCAGCATAATAAGAAGCTGATTGACCCGAATAACAAATAATGGTTATTTTATCAAATGAAGCAGGATCAATTTCTTTTTCAAAATAGTTTAACAACTCTGGTCCTTCAACGTTTTTTGAGCCTTTAATATGCCCGTATACAAACCAGTCGTTACTTCTTATATCTAAAATAAGATATTTGTCGTTTTTAAGATTGTCTTTTAATTCTGGCGCTAAAATAATAGCGGGCGCATCGGTATTTATAAAATTACCGCTTGCTTCTAAATATTGAACTAAAAGTTCAAATTCTGAAGGTGGATTTACTGATTGTTTTTCGGTGTTTTTAAAGCTACTAAAAAGTGTAGTAACTATTAAAAGCAATACTAAATATGATGATGCTTTTTTCATGTTTAATTGTTTAAAGTTATTGTTGTTTTTATACCGTAAAATTAATTGCGAAAACGATTTTTTTTTATGATAAAAATCATAAATTGTTAGTATATAATTATTCTTTGTAGCCACAATTGTTACACATGAACGTAACAAATGTAACATATAAAACATATGAAAATCAGGTAGTTATGAATTAAAAATAAAATTCAAGGGTGAGGTAGTCACAATTTTGATTCTTTGAAAACAAAGACTTAAATTTAGAATGTATAAAGGTTGTTTTTCGGCAGTAATTTTTCGTAAAATTTGCTAAGAAAATTGAAGTGTTTTAATCAAAAAAAAGCTGTTTTATTTCTAAAACAGCTTAAGAATAATTAAAATTAGCATCCGCCTTCGGCAGGTGCTTTTTTCTTTTTTTCAACAGTAATTATTTTTCTTGGAGGTGGGGGTGGAGGTATCACCTTTTGAACTGATAATTCAGTTGCTTTTTTAACAGATTCTGCTATAAAAGTTTTGATATCATTGTCATATTTTTCAACTTCAACCAGTTTTGTTTCTAAACTATTTTGATTGTAACTATTTTCAATTGGTAACACTTTTAAGTTGGTATAACCTAGTTGATATAAAATCATAAAAGGAGCAATGGCTTCTTCAGGGTTTTTACCGTATAATACAACCGTTTTATTGTTGGTTTGCAATTCTTTAAAAACGTTTATGTTACTTTCCTCCAAAATATCCGAACTTGAAATATTTACGGCATTTTCTAAATGACCTCTATCAAAGTCGTAACTTTTTCTAACATCAACTAAAACATAATCTGGATTACTTATATCAGTAAGGGAAATAAATAAATCTTCAGAAGCTAATTGTTGCAGTGTCTCAGCAGTATTAAAGTAATACAAATTTTTAGGCCTTTTAAATGATAAAACACCAATTAAAACAACTAAAATAAATAAAGTAACTGCGATAGATATTCTTTTGG
>UPTN01001113.1_pt1 | contig 12260 bp, 8 predicted proteins | sample 2160111 | NCBI WGS metagenome assembly UPTN01 (sample SAMN06265058, study PRJEB28932) | marine metagenome | isolation source: Columbia River Estuary | place: USA:Columbia River Estuary, USA | collected 2014-05-05 | reverse complement strand
TGTAAATCCACTACCGAATGCAGCCAATACTACTAGATCTCCTTCTTTGACCTTTCCTTGCTCCCAAGCTTCTGTAAGCGCTATAGGAATAGATGCAGCAGTTGTATTTCCGTATTTCATTATATTGTTAAACACCCGATCATCAGACAAGCCGAATTTCTTTTGAATAAATTGCGCAATTCTAAGGTTTGCTTGGTGGGGCACCAAGAGTGAAATAGCTTCTTTGGTCAAGTTATTTGCCTTGAGACCTTCATTAATCACTTCTGAAAAACGCACTACAGCATTTTTAAACACAAACTGGCCATCCATGTAGGGGTAATAAGACAAGTCTTCTGGATCATTATCCTCTAAGATATCTGTCACCCACCTACTACCCATTCCTGGGGCTAATAATGAAAGTGCCTCTGCATGTTCTCCCTCAGAATGCAAGTGTGTAGACAAAATACCTTTGGTTAAATCTTCTTCTCTGGATACTATAGCCGCTCCAGCTCCATCGCCAAAAATAACAGATATATTCCTCCCTCTTGTGGTCATATCCATTCCATGTGACTGCAATTCTGAACCAATAACAAGTACATTTTTATACATCCCGGACTTCACATATTGGTCTGCTACAGATAACGCATATACAAATCCAGAGCATTGGTTTCTCACATCCAAAGCACCCACTGTATCTATACCCAAATCTCTTTGAACTAGTACACCAGGGCCTGGAAAATAATAATCTGGACTTAGTGTGGCAAAAACAATAAAATCTATTTCTTGTTTGTCTATACCAGCCCTTTCTATAGCTACCTTAGCGGCCTTTACACCCATAGTAGTGGTGGTCTCTCCTGAGCCTTTTACTACGTGCCTTCTCTCTTCAATTCCCGTACGTTCTTTAATCCAAGCGTCATTGGTGTCAATGTGCTTAGACAAATCATCGTTTGTCACAATATTTTCGGGTACATAATGGCCTAAACCAATAATTTTTGAATGGTATGTCATCTTAAATTGTTTCTTGAGACTGCAATATATAAAGAATTCTTTTATGCTAAGGACAAGTCTTTATAGCTGTTTACAGATACTTTAGCTTTTAGATCAAACAATAAATTAAACAAGCCAAAGAAGGTTCTATTTATATATAAAAAATGTTTAGACCCCCTGTTTCCATTCATTTTACGAATGGTTGGATCGTTTGCGTAACGTTCACTCAATGAGGCAATATTACCCCAAAAAACAGGATCTCCAAAATCAAATACCTCCTTGTGAAAGGGTGCTGTAAACAAACTGAGCATTTCATGGAAAAGTACTTTAAAGTATGCCACTTCCTCCTTTGAGTCAGATGGCGTAATAATTTCCAAAGCTTTGAGTTTTTCCATAAAGAAAATAGGGTCTTTCAAACTTTTTTCATTGGCCAACTCAAAATAGGGCACATAAAAATTTAAGGGAATGGATTTAATACAACCAAAATCAATGGCAACTAATTCTGGATTCCCCAATTGAGTTTCAGAGGGCCTAATGAGAAAATTTCCTGGGTGAGGGTCCGCGTGAACCTTTCTAAGCATGTGAATCTGATACATATAAAAGTCCCACAAAGCCTGTCCAAGTAAATTTCCATGGACCTCAGAAAAGGGTTTGGCCACATATTCGCTCAAGTGTTCTCCTTGAATCCAATCCATAGTAATAATCCTGCTGTTGGACATAGAAGGATAGTATTCCGGAAAATTAATATTTGCAATAGTGCTACAAGCCTTGGAAATTTCTTGACTTTGCATTACCTCTAATACATAGTCGGTTTCTTCGATAAGTTTGTCTTCTACCTCTTTAAAATATTTGTCGGTATCCTGACCTTTTAAATTGAACATTCTCAAAGCCACTGGCCTAACAAGTGCCAAATCAGATGTCACACTCTCTGCAACACCAGGATATTGAATCTTCACCGCGAGTATTTTACCATCTTTTGTCGCTTTGTGTACTTGACCTATACTCGCTGCATTAATAGAATCTTTGGAAAAAGTATCGTATACCTCTTCTGGATAAGCGCCTTGGTACCTCTTAAATACTTTCCTCACTAGGGGAGCTGAAAGCGGTGGCACAGAAAACTGCGCCAAAGAAAATTGTTCTACAAATGCCCTAGGAAGTAGATTTTTTTCCATACTTAGCATTTGAGCAACCTTAAGCGCGCTCCCTTTAAGGTCTTTTAATCCATCATAAATATCTTCTGCGTTATCTTGGTTTAGCTGCTCCTTGTCTAAACTAGGTGAAACCATTTTCTTGGTGTAGTACTTAGCGTAATTACCGCCAATCTTAATGCCCGTTTTAACTAAAGTAGCGGCTCTTTCAATCTTGCCCGTAGGAATATGGTCTAATGTTTTCATTTATTGGGCTAAGCCATGCGTTCTTTAAATAAAAATTTACCTAAGTCAAATACCTGTTCAAGAGGCGTATTATTAAAAACTTCGAAAACAGTATTGATAGACTTTTCTATCAGAATATCTGTCTTTTCAAAACCTGGAGAACTGTCCTCCATCCAAAATTTAATAGTAAATAGAAGTTGTACCCAGGCAGCCTCAGAAAAAATGGCTGGTTGGAATTGTGTTAATTTTGATTGCGCACTTGAATTATCAAGATCTATAAGGTCTTTAGTAAAGGATTTAAAATGATTTCGCAAGCCCTTTAAAGCCATTAAACCATGAAGCATGTTTTTGTCTGACTTAAGCGTAAACAACACATAAGATCTGTTTAAAGTAAGTAATTCAAAAAAACTGAAGAAGAATCCTAGCATTTTCTCTCTGCTAGAAGAATTGGTAAAATCTTCGTTCTTTTGAAGTAGGCGCATGGTTTGAGAGAAAAAAGCTTCCCAAACCCCTTTTTCTAGTGCTTCAATATTTCCAAAAAATTGATAAAAAGAGGTTTCTTCAAAACCATGGGCCTTACAAAAACCGTAAACAGTTGCTGGTTTTTTTTCGTGATTTAACACATCTTCCATATAGGCAGAAATAATCTGATCTGCGTCTAAAACACTTACTTTTTTAGGGGATACTTTTTTCGTGGCCATTGATAATTTTTTGTTTAAGTGAAATTACAAAAAAATGAAACTAAATATAAAACGATTTTAAATAAGAAACGCACTTTTAATAAAGTGCGTTTCAAACCTAACCAATAAATAAACATAAGGAGTTGCGAATATTGATCTTTTCTTTTTCATAGCAAAGTATTCCCCATCTCTGATACAAATATACTAATTGTTTAATTATTAATGCAAATTAATAAACAAAATTAACAAAGTCATAACACTTAAGGGGCTGTAATTGTGTCGGTGGCTGTGTCAGTTTGTCATATAACAAAGGCTTGGTATTTTAATTGCTTAGTTATTTATATAATTTTAAAAAAATATAAGTTATGGCCCAAGGCAAGATTAATGTATCAGTGGAAAATATTTTCCCTCTGATTAAAAAGTTTTTATACAGTGATCACGAAATCTTTCTAAGAGAATTAATTTCTAATGCTACAGACGCTACACTTAAATTAAAACACCTTACCGCTATAGGTGAAGCTAAAGTAGACTACGGAAATCCTCAGATTGAAATTAAAATTGATAAAGAAGGAAAAAAAATTCACATTACAGACCAAGGTCTTGGAATGACTTCTGAAGAGGTAGAAAAATACATAAATCAAGTAGCCTTTTCAGGAGCAGAGGAATTTCTGGATAAATATAAAGAGGCTGGAAAAGACGCTGGAATTATAGGTCATTTTGGTTTAGGATTTTATTCCGCCTTCATGGTCGCTCATACTGTGGAAATAATCACCAAAAGTTTTAAAGATGAACCTGCAGCACATTGGACCTGTGATGGGTCTCCAAATTTCACTTTGGAAGCTGCAGACAAAAAAGATAGGGGAACAGAAATTATCCTTCATATAGCGGAAGATTCATTGGAATTCTTAGAAGATAGTAAAATCAGTGGATTATTAAACAAGTACAATAAATTCATGCCTGTTCCTATAGTTTTTGGAACTAAAACGGAAACCCTTCCCAAACCAGAAGGCGCTAAGGAAGAAGATCCAGCACCTACTCAAGAAGTGCAAAATATTATTAATAATCCTAATCCAGCATGGACTAAAGCACCTGCAGATTTAAATGATAAAGACTACAAAGGCTTCTACAGAGAATTGTATCCCATGCAGTTCGAAGAACCTCTGTTTCACATTCACTTAAACGTAGACTATCCATTTAACCTCACAGGAATTTTATATTTCCCAAAACTAACCAACGATTTAAATGTTCAAAAGGACAAAATTCAACTGTATCAAAACCAAGTGTTTGTCACAGATAATGTAGAAGGTATTGTACCTGAATTCCTAACCATGCTCAGGGGGGTTATTGACTCACCAGATATTCCATTAAATGTGTCTAGGTCTTATCTTCAAGCAGACGGAGCAGTTAAAAAAATTGCCACCTACATCACCAAAAAAGTAGGAGACAAACTGAGTAGTTTGTTTAAAAACGACAGGGCAGCTTTTGAAGAAAAGTGGAATAATATTAAAATTGTTATAGAATACGGAATGCTTTCTGAAGATAAGTTCTTTGACAAAGCAGACAAATTTGCGCTTTATCCAACGGTAGACGGTAAGTATTTTACCTTTGAAGAATTACTAGAGACTTTAAAAGACCTTCAAACAGATAAGGATGGTAAATTAATTCTTTTGTACGCATCTGATAAAGAAGCCCAGCACGCATATATTGCAGCGGCAAAAACAAAAGGATATGAAGTCTTACTATTAGACTCTCCTATTGTCTCTCACCTGATGCAAAAATTAGAAACTTCTAAAGAGAATATTTCCTTTGCAAGGGTAGACGCAGACCCAATAGATAAACTCATTCAGAAAGAAGAAACCACCATTTCTAAACTTTCAGATGAGGAAAAAGAAACCCTTAAAGAAAAAATTGAAAAAGTTACGGGAGAGGGAGGCTTAACCGTTCAATTAGAGGCTATGGACAGTGATAGCGCGCCATTTGTCATTACAGAGCCAGAATTCATGAGAAGAATGAAGGAAATGCAACAAACCGGCGGTGGCGGTGGAATGTTTGGCATGGGCAATATGCCAGACATGCACAATTTAATTGTAAACATTAACCACCCATTGGTTACTGAAATTCTTCAAACAAAAACACAGAAAAAACAAGAGCGACTCATAAGCCAATCAATAGATTTAGCCAAACTCTCTAAGGGCCTACTTAAAGGAGCTGCCCTAAGTGATTTTATCTCCAGAAGTTATGAGATGATCAAATAATAAATTCATTAAAAGCAATAAAAAAAAGCCACCCAATTGGGTGGCTTTTTTTTATATTTAAAGGGTAACATACCCGTTATTTCTTGTCTACAACACCAAATTTATACCTTAATATAAGTTCGTGTGTATTCGCTCTTAGCGCAGTAGCAGAAGTGCGTTGACCCATTTCATAGCCATAACCAAAATCCAAGCGCTGCATTCCTTTGAATAATAGCATGGCAGAAACATAATCATTATTACTCACGCCTACCCCTATGGACAGTTGCTCTTTTAATTCAATTTGCCCCAAAGCTGTAATTTGGTTGGGCGCGTCGCTCACTACCCTGTACAACATCATTGGCCTCAATAAAATATTAGTTCCTAAGGGAATTGAAAGACCCGCAGTACCATAAAAATGAGGCTTATCTGTAGCGGTAGTAGCAATTCCATTGCTTTCTTTAAAACGCTTGCTATTTAAGAAATTAGGTACAGAAATACCTGCAAAAAACTTTTTAGACTGAATAAAAGCCCCTACCCCAATCGCTGGATTTATATTATTGTCAATATTACCTAAAGACTCATTAGACTCTTGGGTAATTCTATTCAATTTATTCAAATCAATATTATTAAAAATACCTCCAGCTTTAATTCCCAAAAACAATTTGGTATTTTCTGACAGCTGCAATTTATAACTATAATCTATAGAAACAACCCCCTGATTCTCTACATATACTTGGTCTGAAAGATAACTAAAACCCCATGAGGCATTGTTTTTCTCTGTGGTATTATAAATAAATGAAGTGGCCCTAGGAGCGTCTTCTATTCCGGACCAAGCAGCCCTATAACCAATACCTGCAAAACTCCCTTGAGTTCCTGTAGCAGCAGGATTATAAAGACCCATATTTTGTTCAAAAAACAAAAAATTAGGCTGTTGTTGCGCATGGCCTTAGGCCGATGTCATTAAGAGAATCAATACTATTTTTATATTTTTCATTGCAATAAATTAAAAATCAAAAGTAATTAAGTTCAAAAGTAGTATTTAAAATTTAAATGCTACAGGTCAAATTAGCATACCTTTAGATAATGGATGTACAATTTTCACTCTATTTTATGGCCTCCCTGTATATTTTAGGAGGAATCATGCATTATATAAAGCCAAAAATATACCTTAGAATTATGCCCCAATATCTGCCATGGCACAAAGAATTGGTGTTTTTAAGTGGCGTAGCAGAGGTGCTCTGTGGGCTTGGCTTGTTCTGGGTAGCCACAAGAAACATAGCCATATATGGTATAATAGTATTGTTGTGGGTGTTTTTGTTGGTACACTTTCACATGCTTTCCAATAAGAAAGCCGCAGCTGGTGTTCCAAAATGGGTCCTTATCGCAAGACTCCCTTTACAGTTTTTTCTTATGTATTGGGCCTATGCTTTCCTTTTGTAATTTCCTATCTTTGCCATGCTATGAAGAAAGAATTTACAGAAATTGAACTAGACCGCATTATTGAAATGGCCTGGGAAGACAGAACTCCCTTTGAAGCCATTACTTTTCAATTTGGTATTTCAGAACAAGAGACCATTGAAATTATGCGCAGTGAAATGAAACCAACCAGCTTTAGGATGTGGCGCAAAAGGGTGCAGGGAAGAAGTACTAAGCATGCCAAACTGAGGTCTGGTGCTGTAGGCCGATTCAAATGTAAAATGCAACGCCAAATTACTGGAAATAAAATATCTAAAAGGTAATTAAATCGCTCAATACGTTTCTGTTAAACCTCAAGTGTCAAATTACAGGCTTATTGTTTTAGAGAAAAAAACTCTAATGGTGCTACACTAAATTAGCCAAAAATATCATTGAGCATTTTAGCTAATCTGAGCCCCCCCTTCTGCAGTTGTGATCTCATTATACCAGTATATTTATAGGCGTATTCATAGCCTAATTTTCCGTTTTCAGGTAGGTCATTATATAGTGTTGCGGTAATCTTATGCCCTTCTTTCATCCAATCCAAAGGAGTCCCCTTCATTATTTCTTTGCGCGCTCTTTTAGACAGCCTAGGAGATTCTTTGGCTAATTCAGAGTAACTCATGCCATAGTCATCAATCATATTACTGTCCCAAACCCTGTGCAAATTAGTGCTTTTCCCAAACCAAGTTAGCTTTACGTCATTACCACCCTTGTCTTCTTCTCTGCCAATATGCATGGGTTGGTGAAGATCTCCTATGAAATGAACCAATAACTTTAGGTGAAAAGCTTTTTCTTCTTTACTTGCATTCACATCTCTTATGGTATTAACACATACCTGAATACCTTGAATAATATCTCCTTGAGAATTGGCAGTTTGTAAGCTATACTGACCATCCAAAGGTAAATTTACATAATGCCAAGAACCGTATTTTCTATACTTTTTATCTGATTTTATGTCGTCACCATAATTAGAGACTAAAGCTAAAGAGGCTCCGTCTAATATTAATGCAATATTTTTAAGTGCTTTTTTACTCAGCACAGAGGCGGCTATTTCCCCAACTGTCCTGTGGCCCGTTTTTCCCCAATCTTCAGAGGTGGCAAAAATAGATTGTGTCGCAATTAAAAAAATGAATAAAAATCTCATTGAAATATATTTTGTGTAAAAATACAGAACCCTAGTTATTTTTTACAACATAATATGAAATTATAATTAAATAAAAATATTAATTAGCGTAAATTTGAAAAACCACCAAACTAACTACTATGAATAAAACCTTTTGGTTCTTATTTCTTGCCTTAACCACCATTGCCTTCGGACAAAATAAAGAAAAAGAAATATTTGTAAAACTAATAGATCAACCCATATTAATAGATGGAGATTTGTCTGAGCCTGTATGGGATAGTGCCACTGAAAATGGTAATTTTCAACAGTATTTCCCCTCAGATTCTATTCTAGCCAAACAGCAGACCAAAATAAAGATGCTCTATGATTCTACCACCTTATACTTGGGCGTAACGGTGTATTCCAAGGGAAATGATTATGTTATACCCTCCTTGCAAAGAGACTTTAGAGCAGGTAACAATGACAACATCAGTTTTATTTTTGATACTTTTAATGATGGCACCAATGCTTTCCTTTTTGGCACAAATCCTCTTGGAGTAAGGCGAGAGGCTTTGATCTCTAATGGAGGTTCCAGTAGAGATGGATTCTCTACTTCATGGGATGTTAAGTGGCAGGGAGAAACAAAAATTTATGATAGATATTATACTATTGAAATGGCTATTCCACTAACTTCTGTTAAGTTTAAAGAGGGAGGAACCAAATGGAGGTTTAACAGCTATAGGTTTGATATGCAGGAGAATGAAACAAGTACCTATTCAAATATACCTCAAAACCAACTTATCTATAATTTAGCTTTTATGGAAGAAATGGTATTTGAAAAACCATTGGGCAAATCGAGAACTCCCTTAGCGCTTATTCCTTATATAAATGGAATTACCTCTAGAGATTATACCGTGCACGATTCAAAATCTCAGTACAAAGTGGGGGGAGACGCTAAACTGGCTATTGGTAATGGAATGAACCTTGACTTAACCTTAAATCCAGATTTTTCGAATGTAGAAGTAGATAATGTTGTCACTAATCTGACCAGATTTGAGATTTCTTTACCAGAAAGAAGGCAATTTTTTGTAGACAATAATGATTTATTTGGGAATTTTGGGAATTCCTGGGGTGAAAATCCTTTTTTTTCTAGAAGAATAGGATTGGCTAAAAATAAAGAGGGCGAAACCATAGAAAATAGAATCATTGGAGGAATAAGATTGAGTGGAAAACTTTCAGAAGATTGGCGCTTAGGTCTTTTAAGTATTCAAACAGATGAGGATCTTGAAAATGAAATTGCTAGTAATAACAATACCGTTTTCTCTCTTCAAAAAAAAATATTTTCAAGATCTAATATTGGTGTTTTTTTTATTAACAGAGAGACATTTAAAAAATACGAATTCATCAGCAATCAAGAAAAATACAACAGGGTTTTTGGTGTTGACTATAACTTAGCTAGTGCAGACAATAAATGGGTAGGTAAATTTTATCTTCACCACTCTATAAAGCCTGAAGTTCATGATAATAATGGCGCTAGAGGTGTGGAGTTATTTTATAATTCTAAGTTTTTTAATTTTGGAATTAGTGGAAACTACATTGGAGAAGAGTTTCAATCTGATCTTGGTTTTTTAAGAAGAAAGGATATTATAATGACAAATCCATTTGCAGAGGTAGTTATCTGGCCAAAAAAAACAAAGGTAAACAGTCATAGCATTAGAATTAATCCTTTTGTGTTTTGGAGGCCAAGTTTAGATTATAAAAATACTGACTTTACTTTATTTAGCATGTGGACTACAAAATTTCAAAATCAAAGTGAATGGTCTGCTAGAATGTTTAATAGGTATACTTATTTAACTGAGGATTTTGAACCCAGTAATACAGAAGGTGCTGTTGCCCTACCAGGTAATATTGGTTACCATTACACTTCTTTTGAATTGCGGTATGAGTCGGACAGGAGAAAAGTATTTTCTTATTCTTTTGAACCTGGTTTTGGTCAATTTTATAATGGGCGCAGAAACGTTATTAAAGGCAGCTTAAACTTGAGACTACAGCCCAAAGTAATTGTTGGACTTCAATATGAATACAATCAATTGAGAATGCCAAAACCCTATTCAGACGCAGATATCTGGCTGTTAAGCCCAAGGGTAGCTGTAACCTTTAATAAATCTGTTTTTTGGACTACCCTGATTCAGTACAGCAATAGAAATGACAATCTAGGTATTAACAGCCGCGTTCAGTGGCGCTTTGCGCCATTATCTGACCTATTTATAGTGTATAATGACAATTATTTTGTCTCTGATTTCGCGCCTAAATTCAGGTCTTTAAATCTAAAATTTACTTATTGGTTAAATATTTAATATGACTTATACCATGCTGTGCTCTGATTTAGACGGCACATTACTAGGACTCAAAAATAGACCAACTCCTTATTGTTGTAACACTTTTAAAAAATACAACAAACAAATAAAAATGGTTTTAGTCTCTGCCAGAATGCCTTCTGGTATGTATTATATTCAAGAGGCTCTAGGAATTGAAAATGAACCCATAGTGTGTTATAATGGAGCGCTTGTACTAGACCGCCAAAAAGTGATCAGCAGTACTTATATCACCATTGAACTCATTGAAAAAGTGTGGGCCATTTGTGAAAATTACGGTGTAGCAATTGGCTTGTATTCTCATGATGAATGGTTTGCTCCAAATCCTTCAGAACGTATTACAAAAGAAGAGTTTAATACCCAAACCAAAGTAGCTTTTGAGCCTACTACTGTCACAATATCTCGTTGGAAAAAAGCAGAAAAAGGCGCTCATAAACTCATGCTTATGGGCACAAAAGAAACCGCAGACAAAGCCATAAAACAGTTAGAAAATACCCTTGGAAATGTATTGGGAATATATAGATCTAACGACACCTTGATAGAAATAAGTCCTGGTTCTGTAGATAAGTGTAGTGGTATAAAAAGCCTATTAGACGGGCTAAGCTCTTTAAAGCATATTATGGCATTTGGAGACAATTACAATGATATGAGCATGCTACAAGAGGCTGGACTTGGAATAGCGGTGGGCAACGCAAGAAAAGCCGTAAAAGAGGTAGCAGATCATGTGGTAGCTCCTTTTAATGAAGACGGAGTAGCTCACTTTTTGGAAGATTTTTTTAACAAATAATATCATTATGAGCACTCCTTTTATTGTAGATGACACGGTTGTTTTTGGAATACTAGCAGCGTGTTTGGGCTTTGTGTTTTACACCTCTAATAGTAGTCATATTGTCTGGAAACGCATATACACCTTTATTCCAGGGGTGCTAATGTGTTATTTATTACCCTCTCTTTTGGTTAGCGCAGGAATTGTATCCGATAATACGTCTAATTTATATTTTATGGCTAGCCGCTATTTACTCCCTGCAGCTTTAGTGCTTATGACATTGAGTATAGATTTAAAGGCCATAGCTAGTTTAGGGTCTAAAGCATTAATCATGTTTTTTACAGGTACTTTTGGTATTGTTATAGGGGGGCCTATCTCCATACTTATAGTCGCTATTTTTTCTCCAGAAACTGTTGGCGGTAATGACTTTGACGCTATTTGGAGGGGACTTTCTACCATTGCAGGAAGCTGGATAGGTGGCGGTGCCAACCAAGCTGCCATGCTTGAAATTTTTCAATACAATCCCGAAAAATACGGCGGTATGGTATTGATAGACATTGTTGTAGCTAATATTTGGATGGCAATTCTGCTTCTTGGAGTAGGAAAAACAGCACAGATAGACCGTTGGCTTAAAGCAGACACTTCTGCCTTAGAGGCCTTAAAAATTAAAGTAGCCCATTTTCAAGAAAAAGTAAATAGGATTCCTACAATCAAAGACTATGTCATGCTGCTTTCAGTCAGTTTTACCGCTGTGGGTATAGCTCATTTTTTTGGAAACCACCTCAGCGAATTTTTAACAAATGGAGTTGCAGCAGTAGCAGATAAAAAAAGTTTCTTATCCTTCATGGGTTCTTCGTTCTTTTGGATGGTTGTGTTGGCCACTACCATTGGAATTTCATTGTCATTCACTTCTATTAAAAATTATGAAGGTGCAGGAGCCAGTAAATTGGGTGGTGTTTTCATCTATATCTTGGTGGCTACTATTGGAATGAAAATGGATCTTACACAGATTTTAGACAATCCAGGACTTATTGTCATTGGGCTCATTTGGATTAGTATTCACGCATTACTACTGATATTGGTGGCTAAAATAATAAAGGCACCCTTCTTCTTTTTGGCAGTTGGCAGCCAAGCCAATGTAGGTGGAGCAGCGTCTGCTCCTGTTGTTGCAGCAGAATTCAGTCCTTCACTTACCTCCGTAGGTGTTTTACTGGCTGTTGGGGGTTATGTTGTTGGTACAGCTGGAGCGCTCTTTTGTGCTTATTTGATGGAAATAGCATCTAATTTGTAAATATATTACGTCTAA
>UPTN01001112.1_pt1 | contig 12265 bp, 7 predicted proteins | sample 2160111 | NCBI WGS metagenome assembly UPTN01 (sample SAMN06265058, study PRJEB28932) | marine metagenome | isolation source: Columbia River Estuary | place: USA:Columbia River Estuary, USA | collected 2014-05-05 | reverse complement strand
CCACAGTGCAGATGCGGGTCACCTGAAAATCCTGACCCATAAAGGCGCAAATATCGCAGTCCTTGAAACTCACCATGCGGGCATCTTGTGCCGCGGCTTCGCTTTTGACTGGTGTGATATCGGCATTTGTCTGAATGTCACAGAAGACCATCTGGGTGACGCGCATACTGATACCGTTGAAAAAATGGCGCGGGTTAAACAGGCATTACCAGAGCGCGCGCGGCATGCAGCGGTACTGTTTGCCGACGATCCTAATTGCCTGGCAATGCTCGATTCGATCACGGCTCAAATCATTTGCCTCGTGTCGATGAAACATGATGTTGGGGAATTACAGACACTGATCGGTGAAAAGCCCGCCTGTTTCTGCGTTTTGGAAAACATCAATGCGGCAGAGTGGATAGTGGTTTACGACAATGGCAACCGTTACCCCGTGACCGAAGTGTGCTCTATTCCCGCAACCTTCGAGGGCAGCGCCCGATTTAACGTCAGTAATGCCATGCACGCCGCTGTCGCGTGTCATCTGTCCGGTATCGACATACAGACGGTCAGTGAAGGTTTAAACAGTTTCAGCTCGAGCTATGACGCCACACCGGGCCGCCTGAATATTTTCGATGACCTGCCCTTTCGCGTCATCGTAGATTTTGCCCATAACCCTGACGGCATGAGCAAACTGGCAGAATTTACCGATAAACAAGCGGTTTCGGGTCGAAAAATTGTCGCGTTTGCCGGTACAGCCAACAGGGCTGACGAAACGATCAAAAACTTGTCCCGCGCGCTGGCCGGACACTTTGATTTCTATTTTTGCAAAGAATATATCGACGCCAAACAAAGCAACCCAAGAGAAGTTGCGCCCATTCTGCAGGCCGCGTTAATAGAAGCCGGCGTGGACAATGACCGGGTCAGGGTAACCACCAACGGCAAGGATGTCATTTTTGATATTTTCGATTTCTGCCAACCAGGCGATCTGTTGGTCATGCTGATGGGTCACGTCGAAAAACACCAGTTACCCGGTTACATCAAAGAGTATGCCGCCCGGTAATTACCGGACAGCAATCTACCTTCCCTGCTGCCCGTATTACATGCCGTCAATGTCGGCTATTTGGCGGCCCCCTTCAGCGTCGCCCCTTCAGCGTCGCCCCTTTCGGCGCAGTGCCTGTGGGGAGAACTGGGACGCCGATAAATCCATGTCAAATTGCGCGACCCCGTTGCGATTGTCCTGCCGGTAGGACACGTAGCGCCCGGATTGCAGGTCATGATGGGTCTCGAGCGTTGTCCACAACGCGGGCACCTCGTAATACATAATCGGGTGCGCTTCAGAAAAACGCCATAACCGGCCACGTGCGTCATAATGCTCAACCAGCAATATCTGGTAGCTGTCTTCATCAAGGTAATAGGTGCGCCGTGGGTTGATATGGCGCGACCCTTCACGCAAAGTCGCTTCAACGACCCACACCCGGTGCAGTTCATAGCGCAGCGGTGTGGGGTCGAGGTGTCCGGGCAACACCATGTCCTGATAATCGGCATCGCTGCCGTGTGCTCGGTAGGCATTGTAGGGGACATAAATTTCGCGGCGACCCTGCAGTGTCCAGTCGAACCGGTCCATAGCGCCGTTAAACATATCCGCCATGTCACTCACCGAAAGACCGTCGGTGGCCGTCGACGGATTGTCATACGCCACATTAGGTGCCCGGATGACCCGCCTCTGGGACGGATTAAAGGTCCAGACATTGCGCGGTTGCAGGGCCTGATTGACGGATTCATGGACCAACACCAGCGTACCCGCGAGACGGGCCGGTGATTCGATCGTCTGCATCACGTAGAGCAGTCGATTGTCGATAGACTCAAGGGTGGCGCCTGGCTGGTGGTACTGACTCATCACTTCCATGCGTATTTTTACGGACTGGTAATCGCCCCGCGCCGTGGCATTGATCAGGTTGATTTGGCGCACGCTGCCGAGCCCTTTGTACTTGAGTTTGTGGTTCCAAATCAGTTCGCGACCGCTCTCCGGGAACGGAAAAGGAAAGCCCTCTGCCACATCAAGCACACCTTCACCATCCTGCGTGAGGTGTCCGGTCATTCCATTGGCAGCCGTCTTGTCGTAAATCCGCTGTGGAAAAGCCGCGCTGCGATGCGTTGGGTAGACTTCGAGAAAATATGAATCACCATATTTGTCCAGCATCGCCAACTGTCCCGGCGTTAAATGGCTGGCGTATTCCCTGGCGTTAGCGCCATTGATACGAAACAACGGTTTCTCTCCGACAAAGGGGTCCGGATGAACCATGCCGGGCTGGTAGCCTTCCGGCGGCTGGCTGATACCCCCATTCCATGCAGGAATACTTCCATCCGCATTACCCGCCCGTAAGGCGCCTGTCGGCGTTAAATCGCCTTGTAAACGCGCTACCTGATCCGGCATTGCACCGGCCCACAGGCTTGCCGCCGACCACCCGGCCAGCAGGCAAAATGTTTTAATCAGCCCCAGGGTTTTAATCGCAGACTCCCCAATTGATTGTGTGTAATCATGGTATCAAAGTATCCATGGTGAAAAACGGTATGCTGAAACTAATATCCGTTTTACTACCAAAACTATATTTTTTCACGCCTGTTTCTCCGTGTAAACAAGACCGGAGCTGACCAAAGCCAGATACTTATTTTTATCGTTTTAAAGCTGTCCCGAGACAAATTGAATGTATCCACACCCTGTTGTCGTCTATGCTTGTCGACCCCGGGGCAGACCAGCAGATGGACCTTCTTAAAATGAAAATCACCAAACTCTTCATGTTATTTTCCCTTCTGACGCTAACATTGCTGTTGTATGCCTGTGACCGCGGCAGCGAAACTCCCGCTACGGGCACTGCCCTGCCCGCCGCCACCGCCAACCCGGTTGATGAGGACCAGCGCCTGACGGCATTTTTCGATGAAATTTTTGAACGCAATCTCAGCCAAAGCCCGGAGTTTCAAGCCTACCTCGGGCGCAAGACGGAAGACTATGGCCGCTGGAACGACCGTTCAGATGAGTTCGCGCAGTTTGAGAACCGGCAAAGCGCGGCAGATTTAAAACGTCTGCACGAAACGTTTGATTATGCGGCGCTCAATGAGACATCAAAGATGAGTTACCGCATCTTTGAATATAACCAGCAGCGGTCTTTGCGCAACTTTAATTGGCGGCATCATGGCTACGCTATTTCGCAAATGAATGATATTTCATCAGACCTCCCGACATTTCTGCAAAACATCCACAAAATCGAATCCAAAAAGGATGCAGAAGACTACATTTCGCGTTTGGCCGGTGTCGAGGCCGTCATGCAGCAACTTGTGGAACAGTTGCGCCAGAGTGAAGCCAATGGCGTTATTCCACCCATGATGGTGTACCCAAAAGTTTTGCCCGCGGCGCTTAATATGCTGGAAGGCGCGCCGTTTGAAGAAGCAACTAAAGATGGCATTCTACTGGCAGACTTCCGCCACAAGCTGGCTTCGCTGGAACTGGGTCCGGACGAAACTGCGAGTTTGATCAATGATGCCGCCAATGTGCTTAGTGGATCATTCCGCAACGGCTACCAGCTTCTGATCGCGGAGCTCCAGCGACTGCAATCCATTGCCGACAACAACCATGGCGTCTGGAACTTACCCGACGGCGAAGCGTTTTACACCAACCGCATCCAAAGCTGGACAACCGTTGAAAGAACACCTGAAGACATTCACGAACTGGGTCTGGCGGAAGTCAGCCGTATCCGTACTGAAATGCAGCAGATCATGCATGAGGTGGGTTATGAAGGAGATCTCGCCGCATTTTTTGAGTATGTGCGCACCAACCCCGAGAACTACTATGAAAACACCGATGCCGGGCGCGCCGAATATATCCGTGAAGCCACCGCGCTGATCGACGGCATTTACGATATTGCCGATGACTATTTTAATGTCTTGCCAAAAGCACCGTTGGAAGTCCGGCGGGTTGAACCCTGGCGTGAAGACGGCGCTTCCACTGCGTTTTATAACCGCCCGTCCCCCGACGGTTCACGGCCGGGTATTTATTACATCAACCAGAAAAACATGAACGCTGTGCAAAAGCACATTATGAACTCACTTGCCTACCATGAAGGCGCGCCTGGACATCATTTCCAGATCGCAATTCAACAGGAGTTGCAGGGCATACCCAAGTTCCGCATGTTCGGCGGTTACAGCGCTTACTCGGAAGGCTGGGCACTGTATTCCGAGCGATTGGCATGGGAAGCAGGCTTGTACCAGGGCATGCCAATGCGTAATTTTGGACGCCTGGCCGAAGAAATGAAACGGGCGGTAAGACTGGTGGTCGACACCGGCATGCACGCCAAACAATGGCCGCTTGAAAAGAGCATTGCCTACATGACAGCCAACACCCCGATGGCGCCAGCCGATATCGAGCGCCAAATCAAACGCTATTACGTGTTGCCGGGTCAGGCACTCTCGTACAAAGTGGGTATGCTGACCATCCTTGAATTACGCCAGCGGGCTGAAAATGAACTGGGTGAAGATTATGACATTCGTGAGTTTCACGACGCGGTATTGAAAAACGGCGCGGTTCCCATGCAAATTTTGGAAGAAGTCATCGACGCTTACATCAAGTCGAAAAAAGAGGCCCGTTTGCTGAGCTCTTGAAAAACTAACAAAAAAAGGCCGGATACGTTGGCGCTCCTACGTATCCGGCCTTTTGTTTAACGCTTACTTGCGCAGGTCGTCGCTCTGTTCGCGAACGCCCTTAAACTCAGAACCATCCTGCCACTGCGGCCAGCGGCTTGAGTTCCCAAGCTCGCCAATAATCGTGTGGAACAGCTCAATATCCTGTACCGCACCGCGTAAATCCCAGTTTGCGTCCCAACTGTCACAGGTCTGGTGATAGCATTTGCCCGTGTATTCAGCAATCCACTGGTCGCCAGCCGCCCGGCCGCCTTCCACCAGATCGGCACCGCCAGCGATACCCATCAGCAACAATACCGGAACGCCGCGTTGCGCCACCGAGAAATGGTCGGCGCGGAAAAACAAGCCGTTCTCAGGCAGATTTTCCGGTGTGACGACACGCCCTTGTTGGGCTGCCGCACGTTCCAGATCACCTTCCAGGTCGCTTTGCCCTTCCCCTACCAGAATCACATCATGGGCCAGTCCTGCAGTCTGCAAAATATCCAGGGTGAAATTGGCAACGGTTTTTTCCAATGGATATATCGGGTTGGTGGCGTAGGCTTCTGAACCCAGCATTCCGCTTTCCTCGGCTGTCCACGCCGCGTAAATCACGCTGCGCTCCATTGGCGGTAAAACCCGGGCCAGTTCAAGTACACCGGCCATGCCAAGCGCGTCATCGTTAGCCCCGGGTCGAACCGTACGGCCCTCGGCATCAGGCTCGCCAATACCGTAGGCATCCCAGTGGGCGGAAACCATAATGGTTTCATCCGGGCGCTTTGTACCTGGCGAAATGGCCAGAACGTTCTGGCTTTCAATAGGTTCAATCACCGCTTCGAGATGCGTGCTAAAGGTCAAGCCTTCCAGCTCAAATGCTTTGAAATCCGGGCTGCGCGCGAGCACACGCTGCTCATCAAGATTGAGCCCGGCACTTGCAAACAAACGCGCCGCGGCATCACCGTGTAACCAACCCTGCAATGGAACCGCCTGTGGCGCGCCTGCACCTCTGACAATCGAGTAATTTTCACCCGGCAAGGACGAGGCCACGTTCCAGCCATAACCGGCAGCTTTGTCTTCGTGAATGACCAATGCCGCAATGGCGCCGCGTCTTCCGGCTTCAGCAAATTTATAGGTCCAGCGACCGTAATAGGTCATGCGTTTATTACCGAAGCGTCCTGCCACCGGCTCATCCGGCCCGGCCGCGAAATCGGGGTCATTAACAAGGAACACTGCCACTTTTCCGGTCAGGTCCATATCACCAAAATCATTCCACTGCCGCTCGGGAGCGGTCGCGCCAAAGCCCACAAATACCAGCGGTGCTTTATCAATTTTGATCTGTTCCAACGCGCTTGTGGTGCTCACTTCAATATCGACGAGTTGTTTGAGGGGTTGATCAACGCCCCTGACATTTAAGGTCAGGTTGACCGGTTCTTTGAGTTTCGTATGAATGAGCGGCACAGCTTGTGTCCACTTGCCGTTTTCACCACCCGGCTTCAAACCCAGTGACTTAAATCTTTCAATAAGGTATGCGACCGTTTTCTCTTCCCCAGGGGTGCCGGGCGCACGACCTTCAAACTCGTCAGAAGCCAGTATTTTTACCGTGTCAGACAGTTCAGAAGATTCAATTTGGGCAGCTTGGGCGGCGCTTGCCATCACGGAAACCAGTGCAAATATCAGCGTGTATTTATGATTCATATCTTGAAGTTCTCTAAGCCGGAGTAGCTGCTCAGTTTACTCTTTTTGAGCCTGAAAAGGGATTGAGATCATGACGACTTAAACGCTTCGGGGGCCGCCTTGAAACAGCTGCTGCTAACCCCCTAAAAATTAAATTCTTTTCCCAACCACGGCTCGTTAATCCCTGCGTTTATGGCTGGTTTTGTCAGCCTGAACGCGCCCATTGGTCTATCGCCGCAGCAAAACGGCCGGGGGCTTGCGGGTCCATTCGCAAATACAAAGAGGGCTCGATTAACTCAAGTTCCATGACCAGAAAGTCGTCTTCATCGTTGCGCACAAAATCGATACGCGCGTAAAGCGGAGAGGGTGAAAGCGTGGCCAGCGCCTCATGTGCCCGTTGCAGTAATTTTGCCTGCGGTTCCACCGACCTTATGTCGGCACCCCGCTCTTCCTGCGAACGGAACTCAGACTTGGCTGGTACCTTCAGGATGGCGTGACTGTATTCACCGTTGAAGAAAAACAGGGAGTACTCGCCCTCACTGATAATATTGGCCATGAAGGGCTGAATCATGCACTCGCGCTGCCGGAAACGCGCCGCGATACTGCCCAGGCGCTCTGGTGTGTCTGTCCGTGAAACCCGGAACGCGTCTTCACCATTGGCGCCCACTACCGGTTTGACGACAATTTCATCTGTTCCCAGTTCACCATGCAGACCTTTAAAAGCGTCGACATCCAGTGAAGCGGCCCAACAGGTGGGCACGATACCGATCCCCTGCCCGTCCAGGTCACGCATATAGGTTTTGGCCAGGTTCCAGTGAACCAGGTCAAGCCGATTGGCTAGCCGCGTTTCAGCATTGATTTGGCGCAGGGTATCGAGAAACTCCGGAACATCGTTCCAATAATCCCAGGTCGAGCGAATAATGACGATATCAAAATCGCTCCAGGGTCGGCTGGTCTGCCGCCAGGACACCGTTGAAACCTCCCAACCCAGCGTTTTCAGGGGTTCGATGGCGTGTTCATCATCGATGACAAAATCACCCGTTTCATCCAGGGTCAGGAACGCACATTGATTCATCGCTATATGATAAATCCTATGCCTGGCGAATGCGCAAAAATATCAGCTTTTTGTCACTGACATTTTCCGTACAAATTGCCGCCGGGTTGACGCACTAGTCTTTTTTGAACTTCACCGGGCCCTGGCGTTTCTGGTTGAGGGAGAACTTGAATATATCCGGACGATTGTAGTGACCCGCCACATCGAGACTGCGGCGCGAGGAACGTACTTTTTGCAGATCGACATCGGCATAGACGATGGTGTTTTCGTTGGCAACAGGGCCGGCAATGATGTTGCCGCCGGGTTCAACTACGCAGCTTTTACCCGAATTGATCCACTCGTTGTTGTCAGCGAACAGCCTGTCGCGGCCCGGAAAGTCAGCGGGCACATCGGATGCCCGCATGGCGGTGCAGCAATTGGCCACATAACAGCGCCCTTCGCGCGCGATGTGCTGCATGGTGCCGATCCAGCCATCGCTGCTGTCCCAGGTAGGCGCAACGAAAATATCGACCCCCTGAGCGTAGAGCGCCATGCGGGCCATCGGCATGAAATTTTCCCAACAGATTAAAGAACCAACCCGACCGACAGGCGTGTCAATAACACGGATACCCGCGCCGTCGCCAAACCCCCACACCATGCGCTCGGGATTGGTGGGCATGACCTTACGGTGGACGTTCAGAATGTCACCATCGTGGCCTACATGAACGTAACTGTTGAAGAGCGTTGAACGACTGAACTCATGGTCCAGTTCATGACAACCTATAAGTATGTCAACACTGTGCTTTTTGGCAGCCTCACGGATCGGGTCAAGGTGCCCTGCGCTAAGGTCAACGGCATTGTTCACCATGCGATCGTGAATCTCGCCGCTCAAGCCCATGTCCGCGCCAGGCTTCAAGCGCCAGATATAGGTTGGGTAGCCGGGTATATAGGCTTCCGGAAAGACGACCAGTAAAGCACCTTTTGCGGCAGCTTCGACAATCAACTCCACAGCCCGGGTGATGGTAGCGTCCCGATGCGACAGCACGGACGGATATTGAATGATGGCTATTTTCGACATGACTACCCGAGTATAGGAAGAACTTTCTATGTTTGCAAAATGGCCCAAAGACCATCATCGCCTTTGGCCCATCCGCGCTGAACCCCGCAAACAGAATCCTGCTTAGATCAGGCCTGATTACAGCTTTGCCCAACAGGATTTAATTTGGCCTGGCTTCTTACGCACAACACCATGGCGGGGAGTCTCTACTGTTTTTATGACAGCACCTTCGGTTGGCGGCAGCACGCTGACATCAACAATGTCATGCTGGCTACCAGTCTCGCACCGAGGGGATATTTGCAATTGTGAAATCAGACTCATTTGCATAAGCCGCAATTTGCGCCAAAATATCTGAAAAAGCCCCATAGCTCCTTGCCCTGCCAGCCCTTTTTCACTAGTCTCCGTTACTCAGGTTTCCGTCTAAAAAGAGGAGTTCCACAGGTGCAAAAAGACTATAACAACTATCTGGAAAACACCCCCACAGCCGAAGGCAATTTTGGAGATTACGGCGGTGCTTATTTGCCCCCGCAATTGATCGGCCCGATGAACGATATTCACGAGGCCTACCTGAAGATCAGCCGCTCAGCCGATTTCATTAATGAACTGCGTGCCATCCGCAAACACTTCCAGGGCCGCCCCACACCCACCTACCATGCAAAACGTATCTCGGAGCAATGCGGCGGGGCCGAAATTTATCTCAAACGTGAAGACCTTAATCACACCGGCGCGCACAAGCTCAACCATTGTATGGGCGAGGGTCTGCTGGCCAAGTACATGGGCAAGAAAAAGCTCATTGCGGAAACCGGCGCTGGCCAGCATGGTGTGGCGCTTGCCACTGCCGCTGCCTATTTTGGTCTTGAGTGTGAAATTCACATGGGCGAAGTCGATATCGCCAAAGAACACCCCAACGTGGTGCGCATGAAGCTACTCGGCGCGAAGGTGGTACCCGTTTCATTTGGCCTCAAAACCCTTAAAGAAGCGGTCGACTCGGCCTTTCAGGCTTATCTGGGTGATCCCGATACCGCGATCTACTGCATTGGTTCGGTGGTTGGTCCGCACCCGTTCCCCATGATGGTGCGTGACTTCCAGCGCGTCGTCGGTATCGAGGCACGTGAGCAGTTCCAGGAAATGACTGGCGGCCTGCCCGATGTTGTTACGGCTTGCGTTGGCGGCGGCAGCAACGCCATGGGTCTCTTCTCAGCGTTCCTTAACGACCCCTGCGAAATTTGGGGTGTTGAACCCATGGGCCGCGGCCATGACATCGGTGACCACGCCGCCACCATGACCTACGGTATGCCCGGTATTATTCACGGCTTCAAATGCTACCTGCTGCAGGACGAAAAGGGCGAACCGGCACCGGTTTACTCCATCGCCAGCGGACTCGACTACCCGGGCGTTGGCCCTGAGCACAGCTTTCTCAAAGATGAAGGCCGTATTCAATATACGTCTGCCGGTGACAAAGAAAGCCTGGACGCCTTCTTTACCTTAAGCCGTCAGGAAGGCATCATCCCGGCGCTGGAAAGCGCGCATGCCGTTGCTTTCGCGATGAAAAAAGCGCGGGAGATGGGTCGCGGCTCAATCTTGCTAAACCTTTCCGGTCGCGGTGACAAAGATCTGGACTTCGTCACTGAAAACTATGGTTTTGGAGCCTGAATAAAGAACAGACCCAGTAGCTTTAGAAGTGAAAAACAACAAGCCGGGCACTTAGCCCGGTTTTTTTCATGCGCGAGACCCAGCCCTTGGTAAATCAACGACGTGTCATTACAATCGCCCGACTGCTATCCTGCCATCAGTCGCCGTGTGTTTCCCTGTTCGTCACCTGAAGAAACCCGGCATTCAATTCGGAAAACTCATGCAGCAACTTTTGGTCGTCCTGTTTTTGTTTGCCTATTCGGCCAGCGGGTTTTCGTGTGAAAACTGGTCCAGCCCAGTCACTATTGGAAACCTGAACAAAAAATTTATTCCGGAGTCCTCAGGCATCGCCGTTGCGGGTCTTGCCGAAAACCGGCTTTACCATGTGAACGACTCTGGTGACGCCGGACAGTTCTATGTCACTGATACAAAGGGAAATAACACGCAAATAGTCAGTGTCAAAAACTTCTACCCTCAAGACGTTGAAGACATGGATGTTGGGCCGTGCGGCAATGACACCTGTCTGTATATCGCGGACATTGGGAATAACTTACGCATACGGCGCACCATCGAGGTGGTTCTCGTTAAAGAAACAGCGACGTTCCTCCCTGAGGTTTCGATTCACAAAAGACTAAAACTAAAATACCCGGACTGGGGCCATAACGCCGAAGCACTGGCGGTTCACCCTTCCGGTGACCTGTACCTGATCACCAAGGAAAAAAAGTGGTTTAGCGGCGACAGGGACGCGCTAATTTATACAATAACGGCGGACCAGGTTGAAAAAGGCGGCGAGCAAGATCTCGCGCTGGTTGGAAAACTGAAGCTTTCCAAAATACTGAAAACCGCTGATAAAAATGATCAGGTCGTGACGAGTTTTGATATTCATCCGGACGGCAAGGCCTTCCTGGTGCTCACTTATGGATACGTGATCGAGTTTCAGGCCGACTTGAACACATTTTCAGATGGCGCCGCTTATCAAATCGTGCCCACTACCCGGCTCAGACAACAAGAGGCCATTCACTACACACAGGCCGGTGAAGGCTTTATCTATACAACGGAAATGCAGGGTAATAACTCACCCATTATCGAAATACACTGTCAATAACCATGGGGCAGCACGCGCAATCAGCGCAAACTCGTCACCGGAAGACAATTTAGGCGATAATGAACTGTTTTCTTCATCTCATTCTTCTCAAAGTCAGGAAGCCGCTTTGATAAATAAATTGGTTAATAGCAACGTATCCAGTGCGGGAAATGAACTCCAACAGCAGTTCATAAATGCACAGCCTTTTCGGCACGTAGTGATTGATGATTTTCTGAACGTCGATTTCGCCCACGCGCTATTGGAAAGCTTCCCGGCCTTTGATGAAAAGCTGGCGATCAATGAAAACGGTGAAGTGGGCGCCAAGGCCGTCCATGAAAAAATCACCAATCTGGGCCCTGCCTGGCAAAAGCTGGACAAATTGGTCCAGGATAAAGACTTCCGCGCAATGATTTCCGAAGTGACCGGGATACCGGCACTGCAATTTGACCCACACTATTTCGGCGGCGGAACCCACGAAAACCTTCACGGCCAGAGCCTCAGCCCGCATGTAGATTTCAACTACCATCCTGTAACCAGGCAGCACCGCAGGATGAACCTGATCTTATACCTGAGCCCGGAATGGCAAGCGGCCTGGGGCGGTTCAATCCAGTTACACCGCGATCCCTACAAGCCGCCCGCTGAAGATGACATCGTCACCGTTACACCGGCATTTAATCGCTGCGTTATTTTTGAAACCAACGAACACTCATGGCACGGCTTCAGACGTATCAACCTGCCGGAAGACAAACGCCAGGTATCCCGCAAGAGTTTCGCGCTTTATTACTATACGGACACCCGTCCAGCGGAAGAACTGGGGGCTGAGCACTCCACCATTTATGTCGAAGATCATCTACCGGAAGATTTTCATGCGGGAATGGAACTCAGCGCGGAGCAGTTACAGCATGTCAAAAACCTGCTGACCAGTCGCGATCAGCACCTGATTCGCCTGTACGCCAATATCAAGCAGTTGTATAACGAACTAAATGACGCGCGCGGGTCTTTAACTGCCATTGAGACGTCTGCAATCGCTGCCGTCAATGAGGATGACAGCGAAGAACTGGTCACACTAAAAAACCGGGTGGCCGGTTTACAACAACGCATCCGCGAGTTCGAAAACTCAACATCCTGGCGTATCACC
>UPTN01001111.1_pt1 | contig 12275 bp, 5 predicted proteins | sample 2160111 | NCBI WGS metagenome assembly UPTN01 (sample SAMN06265058, study PRJEB28932) | marine metagenome | isolation source: Columbia River Estuary | place: USA:Columbia River Estuary, USA | collected 2014-05-05 | reverse complement strand
TATCACGATGCTCTTTGCACAAAGGACTCATCTCCTTGGGGTAATCTGTTATAAAAGTTGGCTGTATATAATGACCTTCACATTTTTCACCAAAAATCTCATCAATCAGCTTTCCTTTTCCCATTGTATTATCTACCTCAATATTAAGTTTTTTTGCTGTTTCAAAAAGTTGGTTATCATTCATTTTTGAAATATCTATTCCAGTATGTTCTTTTATAGAGTCAATAATACTTATACGTTTAAATGGTGCTTTAAAATTAATTTCTTGATTGTTTAGATTTACAACAGTAGACCCATTAACATCAACTGCTATTTTTTCTAATAATGATTCCGTCATTTCCATCATCCAGTAATAATCTTTATATGCAACGTATAATTCGACCATTGTAAATTCTGGATTATGTGTTCTGTCCATTCCTTCATTTCTGAAAGCTTTTGCGAACTCATATACTCCGTCAAACCCACCCACAATTAATCTCTTTAAATAAAGTTCATTGGCAATTCTAAGATATAGTGGAATGTTCAACGCATTATGTTGAGTAATAAACGGTCTGGCAGATGCTCCACCAGGAATTGGTTGAAGAATTGGAGTCTCAACCTCTAAATATTCGTTGTTATTAAAAAAAGAGCGTATGACATTAATAATTTTAGTTCTTTTTATAAATGTTTTTTTGACTTCAGGGTTAACAATTAAATCTACATAACGTTGTCTATACCTTAACTCTGGATCTGAAAATTCATCGTAAGTGTTTCCATCTGAATCTGTTTTAGGAAGTGGAATTGGTTTAATAGATTTTGATAATAATTTAAAATTCTTAACAAGAATTGTTTTTTGACCAACTTGAGTAGTAAATAATTCACCTTCTATTCCAATAATATCTCCAAAGTCAAGAAGTTTTTTATAAACTTCGTTGTACATGGTTTTATCTTCTCCAGTACATATTTCGTCTCTATTAAAATAAACTTGAATTTTCCCTTTATTATCTTGTATTTCTGCAAAACTAGCTTTCCCTTGTATTCTTCTTGACATTAGTCTTCCAGCAATTGAAACTTTTTTATTTTCTTTATAATTTGAAATGATTTCCAAAGAATTAGTATTTATTGGAAATAATGCTGCTGGAAATGGGTCAATTCCCATTTCTTTTAACTTATTTAATTTTTCTCTTCTAATTTGCTCTTGCTCAGATAGCATGTTTATTTTTTTTTTCAAATATAATCAATCAATTTCAAAGGAAGGTTTGTATTTCATTCTTCATTTAATTAATATATTTACATTACTAATCTTAAATTAAGTTGTTGAGTTTTTGGAGAGTAATTTTATCGATTCTATTTCCTCCTTTTTCTGTTTTAGATAAAGGATGCGGATCAATTATTATAGTTTTTATTTTAACGTTATGTGGATGGGTTCCTGGTGTAATAGCTGCTTTAGTTATTTTAAATAATCCTAAAAATTAATTTTTATGAATAAGCAAATTATTGTTCACGATTTGGGATTAGTGGATTATCAGGATGCTTTGGATTATCAACTTCAATTATTTAACCAAATTATAGATATAAAACTTAAAAACAGAAAAAATAATACTAAAATAGAAACTGATAATCATTTAATTTTTGTGGAACACCCCAATGTTTACACTCTTGGTAAAAGTGGTGATATTAATAATCTATTATTGAATAAAAATGAATTAGATGACAAGAATATTCAATTTTTTAATACAAACAGAGGAGGTGACATAACTTGTCATGGTCCGGGCCAAATTGTGTGCTATCCAATACTGGATTTAGATAATTTTTTCACTGATATCCACAAATATTTAAGATTCTTAGAAGAAACAATAATCAGAACATTAAATGATTTTGGAATAGTTTCTGAAAGAAGTCAAAATGAAACTGGAGTTTGGATTGATTCAGATTTAGTTTTTTCTAGAAAAATATGCGCCATGGGTGTAAAGGCTAGTCGTTGGGTAACTATGCACGGTTTAGCTCTCAATGTTAATAATGATTTAAGTTATTTTGAAAACATTATACCGTGTGGAATTTCAAATAAATCTGTGACATCAATTCAAAAAGAGACAGGCAGGAATATCAGTTTAAATCAAGTCACAAAAATAATAACACAACATTTTATTGAAATATTTTCTGCTGAATTAGTAGAGGGAGTAAACTAGTATTTCGTCACTTTCACCAACAGAAGTAATATATTTTCTTGAATTTTTATCTTCAAACAAATCAATTTTACTTGAACCAAATACCGGAAAATTCGGGACTAAATTTGAATTTGAGTCAAAAAGATATATTAGTTTTTGATCTATATCTGTTAGAGAAATATTATCGATAAGTTTATTTTTAAAAATAATTGGCCTAGAGTAATTAGCAAATTCTAATTCACTTACTTTTCCGTTAATTGTTAATATATTTTCGCTAATATGAACTAAATTATTTTTATCTGCACTAAAGAGATATTTACTTTCAGATGGCAATGGTTTTTTTATAATTTCTCCTTTAGTATTGATTTTTACAACATTATTTTTAGAATCAATTGTGGTAAATGAATTTTGATTTAAAAATATTTCATTTTCAATATTAATAAGATTATTTTTAATTCTAATATTACCTCTTCTATCAGTAATCTTAAGTTTATTGTTAGAGTTAAATATTAAATAATCTTTTTTACCAATTCTAAAATGTTTTGGATTGTTTTTTTGAATACCAATAATATTTTTCTTGATAAATCCTTTAACATTCTTCATTTTGGAATCTAATATTTTAATTTCATTATCAAATAATAAGAATCTGTAATTTTTTAATTTATCGTAATCAAAGACAGTCAAGCCTAAAGTGTTTTTATTTTTTATTTTTTTAACCTGATTTCCATTTTTATCTATTATTTGAAAATCACTGTCTGTGTTAAATGCATATTGCAATCTGCCATTTTTGTAAAGATCAATCTGATGAATTTCTCCAATAATTTTAGAGCCTATATTTTCTTTCCAAATTAATTTTCCATCCAATGATATTAGGTACAAAATATTATTTATGTCCTGTGTTATTATTTCATTTTTCTTTGTTACATAATTCGTGACAAATTTGGGAGTTAAGTTTATTGGGTTATCAGTTTTAAAACTATAATCTAAGTTTATTCCATTTTTTTTATTTTCTTCAATCGATTTTATAACACTAAATGAATTGTAAATTATATTATCATCTAATCTAGTATGATTAATCATGAACGGGAATTTTTTATTTGAAATATTCAATGATTCTAAAGTTTTCTCTTTAGAGTTTTTTAAGTTGTAAACTTTTAAATAATTACTTTTTTCCGGAATATTTTCAAATGATTGGCTAAACTTATTTTCATTTTTGATAGTTGACGAGTTTGAAATATTTATAATTATTTTTTCCAAACTATTTTTGGAATTACTTATTACTAGTTTATTTTCAATAATACTAGCATAGTTTTGTTTCAATTTATAATTAATAAATTTCAAATGTTGGTAATCAATTATTTGATTTCTTAATTTATGTATTTTAATATCTCTATAACTATAGTTGTTTTCACTATTCTTTAAAATCTCATTATTTAAAAATAATTTATCTTCAAAATTAACGAGTATTATCGAATCAAGTTTATTTTTTAAAAGTCCAAATTCATCAATTTCAAATAAAATAGAGTCCTTTTTAAATTCATTTATTTTTTTTATTGATTCGTTTTTTTCAAAATTTTCCAGATATTTATAATAGTTAAAACTAGTTCTTTGAAAATCAGAAAAGTTATTGGGAATTATATTGATAAAATTACTTTTACTTGGTTTTATTCCATTTAAATAAGATATTTCTTTAGGAATTGAATCATTTTGAAAAGCTAAACCATTTAATGTTATTCCATTTTGATTTAAATCAATATCGTATTGAATCCAATTTGATAATTTATTAATATTAAATAAACTAAAAAGCTCTTTATTTTCAATATAATTTTTAAAATCATTTGAAATGAAAAGTGCAATTTTTGAATTTGAAATATTGTAAAGTTTTTTTAAATCGCTAACCTTTTCTTTAAAAACATGATTGGATTTTCTAATCGTGTTTTCAACAAGTAATTTACTTTCAGATTCAATGGTAACATTGTTTTTTTTGGTTACGAATTTATATTTTTTCTCAGTTCCAATTCTTTTAATAATAGAACCATCGTATAAGATTGAATCAATTACTACTTTAGACTCTATTTTTTTATTTTCTGAACTAGTGAAGTAAATTGGAACAATACTTTTTTTACCTATTTTGTGATAGCTGATTAGTACCTCATCTTTTTCATAACTTGTCAAAACTGAATCAATTTTTATATTAATAAGATTATTAAAAATTTGATTAAATTTTTGAGCATTACTACTCGATTTATATTTGACAAGTATTAATGGATTGGATGGAACTAGGTCTATTAAACTATTGTATTTCTTTTCATTTTGACATCCAATAAATATTAATGCCAGTAGTAAGAATATTTTATTTTTCATATAAATCGTGTAGCAAAAGTAATGAACAATTATTTTATTTTACAACAACTTAAATTTTTTTCTATGATGTTTAGTTATACCATATTTTGATATAGCTATTCTATGTTTTTTAGTTGGATAACCTTTATTTTTGTTCCATTGATACAATGGAAATTTTTTCGATAGTGAAAACATGAATTCATCTCTTGATGTTTTTGCAAGTATTGAAGCAGCAGCTATACTCATGTACTTTGTATCGCCTTTTATTATACATTTAAAAGGTATTTTATTTTTAGTATTAAATTTATTGCCATCTACAATTATAAATTCAGGAACGATTTTTAAATTTTCAATAGCTGTATTCATTGCTAAAATTGAAGCATTTAAAATATTGATTTTTTCAATTACTTGTACAGGAATGTGAACTATTGAATAATCTATTGCCTTTTCAATAATTATTTTTTTTAAATCATTTCTTTTTGATTCCGGTAGCTTTTTTGAATCATTTAGTTCTGTGTTTCTAAAATCATTTGGTAATATTACTGCCGCCGCTGTGACTGGACCAGCCAAACACCCTCTTCCAGCTTCATCTGTTCCGCATTCAATAAGTTTTGAATATGAATTAATTAACATAAATGACTTTATTTAAATTTAAGAAATAATTAAAATAATAAATGAAATGAAATGAATAACTTTGATTCAAATACAAAGAATGAAGTTTTATTACTTTTTTTTAATATTAATATTTTCAGTCAACACTTCGCTTTGTCAGGATTTAAATATAATTGACTCTTTTAAAAACTCTGTTGGACTTGAAAAAGATTCAGTAGCTGGAAAAAATTTAGCTTCAATCAAGCAGTATTTGATTTTTAAAAACCATAGTGACACAACATATGTTGATACCTCATTAACAATAAAAAAATTTTATAGATTTAACTTTTTAAGAAATGATAATTTTGAAAAATTAAAGTTTTCAAATTTAGGTCAAACTTATAATTCACTTACATCAAATTTTCAAAACTCCTCTTTACCGGTTTTTAGTTTTAATTCAAAGCAAGACATATATTTAAAATCTAGCGATGTTAACTATTATTACGTCCCTACGCCATTAACTGAACTGTTATTTAAATCAGTTATGAAACAAGGTCAATTTACCGATGTGTTATTTTCAACAAATACGTCAGAAAATTTTAACTTTTCAATTGGTTTTAAAGGAATGAGATCATTAGGTAATTATCAAAATATATTATCAGGTTTAAAGCAATTTGTTTTTTCTTCAAACTATAAATCTAAAAATGAAAATTATAGTTTAAGGACACATTATGTAAGTCAAAATTTAGAGAACAGAGAGAATGGTGGATTAACAAATGCATCTATTCTTAATTTTGAATCTGAGGATAATTTATTTTCGGAAAGATCAAAACTTTCGGTAAAATTTGAAAACGCGACTAGTTACTTTTTAAATAAAAGATATTTCTTTGACCAGAATATATTATTGTTCAAATTAAAAAAATCAAATACTTTTTCTTTGGGTCATGTTTTCGAATACGAAACTATGTATAACTCTTTTGAACAAACTGAATCGAGTGATTATTACGGAACAGCTACAAATTCAATTAGTGATAAGACCGAACTTAAGACAATAACTAATGTTTTTTATACAAGTTTAAAGTCAAATTTTTTTGGAAATGTAATGGTCTCTTATTTAAATTATAATTACAATTATAAAACAAACGCTCTAAGTGATAATTATAATGGATTTAAAGAAAATGAAAATTCACTTTCTTTTTCTTTAAAAAAATCAATTTTTAATCATAATGTAAGTGCAAAATTTTCTAAAAATTTGTTTGGAAGTAGATTAGGAGATCTTTTAAATTTCACCCTTGATTCAGAATATACTTCAAATATTAATTATTCACTTGGATTAAATATTTTAACCAAGCATCCTGGTTTTAATTTTGAGTTATTTGACAGCGCATACAATGATGTTGGATGGCAAAAAGAATTGAATTTGTTGGAGATTAAAAATTTATTTTTCAAATTAAATTCCAATTCATTTGGATCTTTAAGTTTAGATTACCGTTTGATTGATAATTTAACCTATTTTGAATTATTAAATAACAATTCAATAAACAATGAAGGGGATACTAATTTAATTCCTAATGTTAGTCAATATTTAAATTCTATAAAGTATTTGAAATTTAAATGGCAAAAAGAATTTAAATTTGGAAAATTTGCTTTAGACAACTCTTTTATTTATCAATCAGTAAATCAGGACAAAAAAGTTTTAAATTTACCCGACCTTATTACACGAAATACTTTTTATTACTCAAACAATGTTTTTAATAAGGCAATGTTTCTTCAAGCAGGTATCTCATTTAAATATTTTTCAAAATTCCATGCCAACGAATATAATCCTTTAGTCAGTTCATTTCATATTCAGTCTGAAAAGCAAATTGGAGGATTTCCTATGATAGATGTTTTTGTTAATGCTAAAATCCAACAAACAAGATTATATTTAAAAGCAGAACATATAAATTCAACAACAACAGGAAACAACTTTTATTCCTCACCATCTTACCCTTACAGAGATTTTATAATAAGATTTGGACTAGTTTGGAATTTTTTTAATTAAATCCAACTTATACAGTTGGTAAATCACCTTTTTCTTTAGTTTCTAACTCAGAATGTCCCATTAGATATTTATCAACCTGGTAAGCTGCTTCTCTTCCCTCAGAAATTGCCCAAACAATTAAAGATTGTCCTCTTCTCATATCACCAGCTGAAAATATATTAGAAACACTAGTTTGATAATTATTAGTTACTATCTGATTACTAATATTAGTTTCTAAATTTAGTTTATCAATTAAATCAGGTTCGTGACCAGTAAAACCTAAAGCCAGTAATGCTAAATCACAAGGCCATAATTTTTCTGATCCTAAAATTTCTTTTAGTTGGGGTCTCTCACCTTCTTTTTTAATCCATTCAACTTCAACTGTTTTAAGACTTTTTACTTTTCCGTTTTCATCACCAATAAATTCTTTTGTAAGTATACTCCATTCTCTATGAATACCTTCTTCATGTGATGAAGTTGTTTTAAGCTTAAATGGCCAATATGGCCAAGGGTTTTCATCTGTTCTGTTCTCATTTGGTTTTGACATTATCTCAAAATTTGTTACAGATTTAGCTTCCTGACGATTAGAAGTTCCAATACAATCTGATCCAGTATCACCACCACCAATAACTATGACATTTTTATCTTTCGCATTTAAAGGTTCAGTAGTTTTATTTAAGCCGTCAACAACTTCATTTTGAAGCTTTAAAAAATCCATAGCTTGCTTGACACCCTTTAAATCAGATCCTTTTATTGGCAAGTTTCTTTTAATCGTTGCTCCACCACAAAGTACAATTGAATCGTATTTTTTTAAATTTTTAACAGAATAGTTTTTCCCAACCTCTTTGTTAGTAAAAAAATTAATTCCCTCTTTTTCAAGAATAGATAGTCTTCGATCAATAATGTTCTTTTCCATCTTAAAATCAGGAATTCCATATCTTAATAAACCACCAATTTTAGAATCTCTTTCATATACATCAACAGAGTGACCAGCTTTATTTAATTGTTGAGCCGCTGCCAATCCAGCTGGACCAGATCCAACAACTGCGACTTTTTTTCCAGTCCTATTTAAAGGAGGATTAGCTTTTATCCATCCTTCTTCAAAACCTCTTTCAACTATATATTTTTCAATCATTTCGATAGAAACCGGTGGATTGATAATTCCTAATACACACGCTGCTTCACAGGGTGCGGGACAAAGCCTCCCTGTAAATTCAGGAAAATTATTAGTCGAATGTAATATGTACAAAGCTTTTTCCCATTCATTGTTGTATACTGCATCATTAAAATCTGGAATTAAATTTCCTAATGGACAACCGCTATGGCAAAACGGAACACCACAATCCATACATCTTCCACTTTGTTCTTTTAATTTTTTGTCAGAGGGTTTTAAAGTAAACTCATTATAATTTTTAACTCTCTTTTTTACAGGAACTAATCCTTCTTCAGTTCTTTCGAATTCTATAAAACCTTTTAATTTACCCATAGCAACTATTTAATTATTTCTGTAATTTTTTCTTTTGCCATTTTTTCAAGAGCTAATTTATATTCGGTTGGCATTATTTTTATAAAGTTTTTAGATTCTTTATCCCAATTATTTAAAAATCTTTCTGCTATTTTACTGGATGTGTATGTAAAATGATTTTCGATTAATTTTTTGACTAAATCTAAGTCTTGATTAGAAGGGTCTTCAAATTCTATCATTTCTGAGTTAAAATTTCTTTTATCAAACTTTGTAGATTTGTAAATATAAGCTACCCCTCCGCTCATTCCAGCTGCAAAATTTCTTCCAATATCGCCAAGAATAATAGCAGTTCCTCCAGTCATATATTCACACCCATGATCTCCAACTCCTTCTACTACTGCAATTGCCCCGGAATTTCTAACACAAAATCTTTCTCCAGCTATACCATTTATATAAGCCTCGCCAGCTGTAGCTCCATACAAAGCTACGTTTCCAGTAATTACATTTTCCTCAGATTTAAAACTAGCTTCCTTTGGAATTTTTACAATGATTTTAGATCCCGAAAGACCCTTTCCAAAATAATCGTTAGTATTACCACTGACTGTCAATGTTAGCCCAGGAGCACCAAAAGCACCAAAACTTTGTCCAGCAGCACCTTTAAAATTAATTTCTAAAGTATCTTTTGGAAGACCTTTTGCACCATATAATTTTGAAATTTCATTACTTACTATAGTACCTACAGTTCTGTCTGTATTTTTAATTTCATAATAAAGATTCATTTTAACCTTTTTTTCAATTGCTAACTTTGCCTCCTTTAATATGGTGAAATCTAATACGTTTTCTAAATTATGATCTTGTTTAGTATTGTTTTTTAAAGGTGTATTTTCAGGAACATTTGGCTTGTACAAGATTTTTGACAGATTAATTCCTTTTGTTTTATAATTCTTTACAGCATCTTCCATATTAATTTTCTGACTTTGTCCAACCATTTCATCAACTGTTCTAAATCCAAGTTGAGACATAATTTCTCTTAATTCCTGCGCAACAAAATACATGAAATTGATTACGTGTTCAGGTTTTCCTTTAAAGTTTTTCCTTAGTTCAGGATCTTGAGTAGCAATTCCAACAGGACATGTGTTTAAGTGGCAAGCTCTCATCATAATACAACCTGATGCAACTAGGGGAGCGGTTGAGAATCCAAACTCTTCAGCTCCTAATAAACAGGCGATAGCAACATCTCTTCCTGTTTTAAGTTGACCATCACACTCCATAACGACTCTTCCCCTAAGATTGTTCATTACTAAAGTTTGTTGTGCTTCAGCAATTCCTAATTCCCATGGTAAACCAGCATGTTTTAATGAAGTGAGTGGAGATGCACCTGTACCACCATCAAAACCAGAAATTAATATTACGTCAGCTTTTGCTTTTGCAACACCAGCTGCAATAGTACCTACACCAACTTCAGAAACTAATTTTACATTAATTCTTGCTTCTCTGTTGGCATTTTTTAAATCGTAAATTAATTGAGATAAATCTTCAATAGAATAAATATCGTGATGGGGCGGTGGGGAAATTAATCCAACGTAGGGAGTTGAATTTCTAACTTCAGCAATCATAGGATTTACTTTAGGACCTGGTAATTGTCCTCCTTCACCAGGCTTGGCACCTTGAGCCATCTTTATTTGAATCTCTTTTGCTGTACTTAAATAGTGTGAGCTTACTCCAAATCTACCAGAGGCAACTTGTTTTATAGCACTATTTTTCCAAACACCGTTTTTCTCTTTTTTAAACCTATTTGAATCCTCACCGCCTTCTCCAGAGTTACTTTTGCCACCAATACTGTTCATTGCAATTGCGAGGTTTTCGTGTGCTTCTTTACTAATAGATCCGTAAGACATTGCACCAGTTTTAAATCTTTTTACAATTTCAGTCCAAGGCTCTACTTCTTCAATTGGAATAGGATCAAAATCAACAAGTTTGAACATTCCTCTTAATGTCATTAATTGCTTACTTTGCTTATTAATTAAATCAGAGTATACTTTATAAGTATCGTATTTATCTTCTTTTACAGCTTGCTGAAGCTTTGAAATTGTTGATGGATTTAACATGTGGGCTTCTCCATTTCTTCTCCATCTGTAATTACCTCCAATTTCTAAACTAACAAATTTATTTTTATCTGTAAAGGCTTCTAAATGTCTAGATGAAAGTTCTTTTTCTAGACTGTAAAGACCAATACCTTCAATTCTTGTTGGTGTATTTGAAAAATATTTTTCAGTAAAACTTTCCCTTAGACCTAAAGCTTCAAATATTTGAGCCCCTCTGTATGAGTGAAGAGTTGAAATCCCAATTTTGTTCATTACTTTCAGAATCCCTTTATCAATAGCTTTATTGTAATTGTTAATTGAGTCTTTTAAAGATTGTTTACCAAAAAAATCATTTTTATGATGATGTTCTATAATTTCGTTAACTAAATATGGATTAATCGCACTAGCTCCGTAACCGAATAGCATGGAAAAGTGATGAGGTTCCCTTGGTTCAGATGATTCAATTACAATTCCAAATTTAGATCTTTTTTTAGCTTTCATTAAAACATGATGAACATTTGAACAAGCTAAAAGTATAGGAATAGCACCCTTGTCTTTAGAAACTCCACGGTCACTTATAATTATAATGTTATAACCTTGATCAACATATGAATTAACATCTTTAACCATTTTATCTAAAGCTTCTTCAATTCCGTTGTGACCTTTTATTACGTCGTATAAAGCACTCACTGAAGCAGTTTTAAAATTTTTGTTTTTAATAAACTTTATTTTGTCTAAATCTTCATTAGAAATAATGGGATTATTTATTTTTAATTTTTTACAGTGATCAGGTACTATATCAAAAATATTGAAATCGCTTCCAATTCCAAGTCCGGTATCAGTGACAATTTCTTCTCTAATGCCATCAAGTGGTGGGTTAGTAACTTGAGCAAATAATTGTTTAAAGTAATTAAATAATAATTGTGGTTTTGTTGAGAGAACAGCAAGCGGGGTGTCTGTACCCATTGAACCAATTGCTTCCTTTCCAGATGTACACATTGGCAATATTAAGGTTTTGAGATCTTCTTGAGTGTATCCAAAAATCCTTAATCTTGTTTCAAAATCTAATTTCTCATTTGGAGTTTTATTTCCAGTGTATGGGACATCTTTAAGAGGAAGAACATTGTCATTTACCCATTTTCTATATGGATGTTTAGATACAATACTATTTTTAATCTCTTCATCTTCAATAATTCTTCCTTCGTTCATGTCGACTAAGAACATTTTTCCGGGTTCTAGTCTACCATGAGATTCAATATTTTCTGGCTTAATTTCAACTACTCCTGTTTCAGAGGACATCACTACGTATCCGTCTTTTGTTACTGTATATCTTGAGGGTCTTAATCCATTTCTGTCAAGTAGAGCACCAATATACTTACCATCAGTAAATGGAATAGATGCTGGACCATCCCAAGGTTCCATTATGCTTGAATTAAATTCGTAGAACGCTTTTTTGTCATCAGACATAGATTTGTGTTTTTCCCAAGCTTCAGGAACCATCATCATCATAACTTCTGGAAGAGATCTTCCAGTTGTTAATAATAATTCTACTACCATATCCATTTGAGCTGAATCAGACTTTCCTTTTAAAATTGTTGGAAATATCTTTTCTAAGTCATTTC
>UPTN01001107.1_pt1 | contig 12291 bp, 13 predicted proteins | sample 2160111 | NCBI WGS metagenome assembly UPTN01 (sample SAMN06265058, study PRJEB28932) | marine metagenome | isolation source: Columbia River Estuary | place: USA:Columbia River Estuary, USA | collected 2014-05-05 | reverse complement strand
GTCTAAATTTTCATCTTCAAAATAAATGGTGATGCCATTTCCTTTTGGAAGCTCATCTACTTTATGAATGGAAAATGTAGCGTCCCCATCAGGACATTCAAACCTGGCATACCGTGGCAATGCATTTACAATGAGATTTAAACCTAAATTTTTATAAAAAAGCGTTGCGTTTTCAACGTCTATTGAAGGTATTGTTATTTGATTTAAATTCATGTGTTTTGATTTTCAATGATTAATGATCGTTTTAAAAATATTAAAATTATTACACAAATAACAGATAGTATTGCAATTACGACCCATGTATTATCGAATCCAATTTTATCAATCATTTGCATACCAAGGTTATGACCAAACACATGAGAAACGGAAAATGAAATGGTATATAAGGCCATGTATTCTCCTAGTTTACCGCGTTTTGCTCTTTGCATGGCAAATGCATTTGAAAAGGGAAAGACTATCATTTCACCAATTGTCATTAATAACATTCCAAAAATGAGAATACCAATCCAACTCGTCATAATTAGTACAATAAAACTAGCTCCAACTAATAAAGCTCCTAAAACCATCAATCCAATCATAGAAAAAGTTGAATTTTCTAACCATTTTATTAATGGCATTTCTAGAATAAAAATAAATAGACCATTCATTCCCATTAATAAACCAATTTCAAGTTCGCTTAACAGGTGAACATCTTTGTAATATAATGGAATGGTTGAGAAATATTGTAAAAAGATAATTCCAAAAATTGCCATTGCAACAAAAAATAACCAATATGGTTTGTCTTTAAAAACACTTTCTGGATTTTCGTTTATAATGCTATCTTGCGGTTTTGTTTTTTTAGGATGTAAGACTTTAATAAGTAAAATTGTTGCTAAAATACAAGTGATACCATCTACCCAAAACAGTCCAGAATAACCCAATGTCGTAATTATTATTCCACCAACAGCTGGTCCTGCAGAAAACCCTAGATTTATTGCTAAACGAATAAGCGTAACACTCCTCGTTTTATTTTCAGGTTTGCTGTAGGCACTCATTGCAACAAACATGGCTGGCCTGAAGGAATCAGCAACAACCATAACTACAAAAATACCAATACAAAAACTGAGTAGGGTTGTTAAGTACTGTAATAATATGAACATAATTCCTGTGGCAAAAAGGCTATAAACCATAACGAGGTAAAACCCAAACTTATCTGCAAGCTTACCCCCAATCCATGAACCAGCAACAGAGCCTAAACCATAGACACTTAAAATCCAACCAATACTAGAAAGACTAAAACCCAGATCTTTATTCAAGTATAATGATAGAAACGGAATTACCATGGTCCCTGCTCTATTAATTAGTGTTATTAGAGCTAGCCACCAAACTTCTTTTGAAAGCCCATCAAAGGTGTTTAGGTAGTTTTTAAATAAAGTTTTCATTTTAGTTGGTTGTCATAAAAATAAAAAGTCCGACTGTGAAGTCGGACTTTTATAAATTGTTATTATTGATGTTTGTATCGTTACAATATATAATGCGTCCAACCTACTTGTAGTGAAGAGGTTTTTGTTTGCTTATAATTTTGTACAATCCAAAACATAATTTCTGATTTTGTTGTCTCAAAACTATGAAAAAAAAGTTTAAATCGTATTTTTATGCTGTAAAAAAGATTTATGAACCGTTATATTGTAATCATTATTCTAGTTGCGGTACTTGCATCTTGTACTAAAGAAAAAAGACCTATTCTAGGTGAGACCGAATATCAAAAAGACCAAAATGCTAAATTTAAAGATGCAACAAGCTCACCCTTAACAAAAAAAGATAGAAAAGCATTTAGATCTTTAGATTTTTTTGATTTTGATTCAACGTTTGTTGTTTCTGCTGAATTGAACCGCAGCCCAGAAACGAAATTTTTTAATATGGAAACGACTACCGATCGTTTGTCAAAAGAGCGTGTGTTTGGAGTTTTAACCTTTAAGATTTTTGATAAAATGCATAGTCTGAATATATATCAAGGTGAAGAAAATATGCAAACAGAAGGCTTTGAAGATTATTTATTTTTACCTTTTTTAGATGACACCAATGGAGAAGAAAGCTATGGCGGAGGTCGTTATATCGATTTGAGGATTCCAGAGAGCAATACTATTATTATTAATTTTAATGAAGCTTATAATCCTTATTGTGTATATAATGAGAAGTTTTCTTGTCCTATAGTTCCACGTGTAAATTATTTGCCGTTAGAAATTAAAGCAGGAGTTAAAGCTTATGTCAAACCTTAAAAGCTTTTTGCTATAAAAAGTCCAGCAAAAACAGCAAGAAAAGCGATTATAAAACTTCCAATGGTATACAATGCAAAACTTGTAAAATCACCAGATTTTAAAAATACGTGATTTTCATAAGCGAAACTTGAAAAGGTTGTAAAACCTCCGCAAAAACCTGTTGCCAAGAGTAATGTTTGATTTGAGGATAACGCGTCATTTTTTGCAGCAAATCCTAAAATAACCCCGATAATTAAACTACCTAGTATGTTCGCTGTAAACGTACCCCAAGGAATTCCGGTTTCAGTTGAATTCATATATTTTCCAATAATGAACCTTAATGTACTACCAAATCCACCACCAATAAATACAAGTAAAATTTGTTTCATATATACTTCCCATAGCATTGGGGAATTTTTTTAAATATTATTTTTTGTCTTCAACTAAAGGGATATAAATCTCCGTTGTCCAATCTGCTGGGTTTGGAAAATTTCCCGGATCATTTGTGTAAATTTCAAATGGTTTTTCTTGAGACAATACTAAATGGTTGTCTTCAACGTATTTAAAACCAATATCCCAAGCATCACTCAAATAAGTGTAGTTTCCTTTTAGTGTTGTCTTTAATACTTTTGTGTTTGACATAAAACCACAAGAAATATCATTGTCTTTAGTTATTTCAATGTTCTGATTTACTGGAATACAATTACTCATAATTACAGTTTCATTTTCTTGATTCATTTCATTGTAAATGGTAAATGGCATTCCAGACATCGTAATATTGTTTTTCATAACATAAGTCATGATACTGCCATATTGTTCTGCCATTTTTTGACTAATATTTGAATCTTTTGCATTTGTTGTTTTGTATAAATAAAAACCGCCTTCATATTCAGTAATTCCATTCACAACCACTACATGTTTCTTAGTGCTTTCTATAACAAGACTATCTAGTTTTTCTAATCCTCGCTGAAAATCAGGACCAATCATTTTGTCAAATCCACCTGATAATAAGGCATATAATTTAAAGCCAAAAGGCACTTTATCTCCTTTCATCCTCCAGGTCGTAATAGTTTTTCCATCATCAGTTGGTTCAAAATCCCAAGTTACTTTTGATGGTTCATAATTATCAAACTGCATGGATTGTTCTATAAATGTTGAAGATTTTGCAGCGATGGTTTTCATATTGCCAAACCCATCATCATCTTCCCAATAATAGCTTCCGCCAACACCATTAGTTTGTTCAGAATATGTGATTTTTGTGTTTGGTTTTTTTTCAATCCATGAACTCCATGATTCCCAAGTTTTATACTCCAAAACAGTATCATAAATTAAAGATGAATGAGCATCAATTATTCGTGTTCTTACAACTTCATAATTATTGGGTTGCACAGCAACATAAGTACATGCGCCAATAATTATTATTAACATAAGGAAAATAATAAATTTGAGTGCTTTCATTGTTAAAACGAATTATCAAATACTATCAAAGATAAGTATTTTGTTTCCCATTAGAAAGCTCTAAATAATTTAATTGTTCAGTTAGAATTCACATAAATAGTGCTATTTTAGAGGTCTTATAATAAAACTATAAAAAATGAAATTTAAAGTATTTATAGCAACAATTATTGTTGCAGGATTAGTTTGGTCTTGTAAACCAGAAACATCAGAAAAGAAAGAACATGATGAATATATAGAAATTTCGAATGATGAGTTTCCATATTTGGTAGAGCAATTTGCTGATTTGAAAATATTAAGATACCAAATTCCTGGATGGGAAGATTTGACCTTAAAAGAACAAAAACTTGTTTATTATTTAACACAAGCGGGTTTATCTGGACGTGATATTATGTGGAACATGAACTACAGACATAATTTAAAAATAAGAAACGCACTGGAAAATATTTACACTAATTATGATGGTGATAAGAATTCAGATGAGTGGAAAGCCTTTGAAGTGTATCTGAAACGCGTTTGGTTTAGTAACGGTATTCATCACCACTATAGTAATGCTAAGATTCAACCTAAGTTTTCGTCAAAGTACCTAAAGGCACTTCTTGCAGAAACAAGTACTATTTTAGATGAAGACGCATTTGATGTGATTTTCAATGATGAAGATGCTAAGAAAGTTAATTTAACAAAAGATGTTGATAATGTATTACTATCAGCAGTGAATTTTTATGGCCCAGATGTTACAACTGCTGATGTGGAAGATTTTTATTCTAATAAGAAATCTCCAGATACATTAAAACCATTATCCTATGGTCTAAATTCACAATTGGTTAAAGAAAATGGCGTTTTAAAAGAACGTGTTTATAAATCTGGAGGTCTATATGGCGAAGCTATAGATGAAATTGTTAAATGGCTAGAATTGGCAAAAGGTGTTGGCGAGAATAAAGCTCAAGGTGATGCCCTTGGTTTGTTAATTGAATATTATAAAACAGGAAGTCTACAAACTTGGGATGATTATAATGTAGCCTTGACAGCTGCTACAGAAGGTAATATTGATTATATCAATAGCTTTATTGAAGTGTATAATGACCCTGTTGGTTACAGAGGATCCTATGAGTCTATTGTTCAAATCAAAGATTTTGATATGTCAGCAAAAATGGCTGTTTTGTCTGAAAATGCACAATGGTTTGAAGACAATTCGCCATTGATGGAAGCACATAAAAAAGACACAGTTGTTGGTGTAAGCTATAAAACTGTTAATGTTGCAGGTGAAGCTGGTGATGCGTCACCTAGTACTCCAATTGGAGTTAATTTACCAAATGCAAACTGGATTCGAGCAGCTGTTGGAAGTAAGTCGGTGTCCTTGGGGAATATTATTAATGCCTATAATAATGCGGGAAGTAGTGGTCGTTTAAAAGAATTTGTACATGACGATGACGAGTATGAATTAGAAAAAAAATATGGTCAATTGGGCGATAAGTTACATACCGCATTGCATGAAGTTGTGGGTCATGCATCAGGACAATTAAATCCTGGAGTTGGAGAAACAAAAGAAACACTTAAGAAATATGCATCTACTTTAGAAGAAGGTAGGGCAGATTTAGTTGGTTTGTATTATTTGTACAATCCTAAATTACAAGAATTAGGTTTAGTTGATGATTGGAAATCTCTTGGAACTGCTGCTTTTGATGGATATATTCGTAATGGTTTAATGACACAATTAATCAGACTGGAATTAGGTGATGATGTTGAAGAGGCACATATGGTTAACAGACAATGGGTTTCAGCCTGGGTTTTTGAAAAAGGAGAAGCTGATAATGTTATCGAAAAAGTAACTCGAAATGGGAAAACCTATTTCAATATTAATGACTACGAAAGGCTTCATGAGTTATTTGGTCAATTATTAAGGGAAACTCAAAGAATTAAGTCTGAAGGTGATTATGAAGCCGTTGAAGCATTAGTTGAAGGTTATGGTGTAAAAGTAAATCAGGCAATTCATGCTGAGGTGTTAGAACGAAACAAGCAATTTAAATCAGCCCCATATAGTGGGTTTGTAAATCCTGTTTTAGTTCCAGAAAAAGATGCCGATGGAAATATTATAAAAATAATTGTAAAACAGCCTAAAAGTTTTGATGGTCAGATGATTAATTATTCTGAGCAATATGGATTTTTGCCAGTAAACAATTAAATTACAGAACCTTGAATTTAAAAAGCCTTGATTAACTAATTAAGGCTTTTTTGTGCGTAATTACCCTAAAAAAAACTTGATTCCAACAATAAATAATAAAAAGGCTATAAAAGCAATCAAAACCCAAATACTACCTTTATAATATTTTTTGTGCAATTTCAAATCTTTGCGATACGAAAAAAATAATATCACGATAAAGGCAATAGCGAAAAGAATACCAAAAATAATCTGACCGTTGCTAAACATATTTGTTTATTTTTATGCGAATTTAAGAAAATAATAAGGACTAGATTTCCGTTTTTACGGAAATGAAAATAAATTTTCAATGAAGAATAAAATAGAAGCTGTAAAAGCATTTCATGAAGCTTTTAAAATTGGCTACAGAGAAACTCCAAAAGCAGATTTAGGGATTGATAAAAACATGCTACGTTATAAGTTGATGCGTGAGGAAAATGAAGAATACCTTGAAGCTGCGAATGAAAATGATTTGGTTGAAGTTGCGGATGCCTTAGGTGATATGCTTTATATTTTATGTGGAACTATAATTGAACATGGTATGCAGCATAAAATTGAAGAAGTTTTTAATGAAATACAGCGCAGTAACATGAGTAAACTGGGTGAAGATGGACAACCTATTTATAGGGAAGATGGAAAGGTATTAAAAGGGCCAAACTATTTTAAACCTCATATTAAAGAAATATTAGATAAATAAAAAAAGAGCAAATTAATTAGTATTAATTTGCTCTTTTAAGTTAAAGTCTTAAGTTTTCAAATTAAGATTATAGTTGTACTCTCCAGCCAAATTTGTCCTCAGCTTTATTTGTTTGTATATCGGTTATGCGTTTTTTCAGAATACTAGCATAGGTGTTTTCTAATTCCGGAAGATTATAATCTGTATCTCTATAACCAAAAGTTGATATTGGTGATACTACGGCCGCTGTTCCTGCTCCAAACATTTCTTTTAAACTTCCATTTTGAGCCGCTTCAATTAATTCTGCTACCTTTATTTTTCGCACCTCAATGTTGATGCCCTCGTCTTTCGCAATTTCAATAATACTTTTTCGTGTAATTCCATCAAGTATTCTGTCACTTACAGGACCTGTAAGTAAAGTGTCGTTAATTCTAATAAAAATGTTCATCGCACCAGCTTCTTCAATGTATTCATGAGTCGTGTCGTCAGTCCAAATCACTTGATTATAGCCTTTTTTTACAGCTAATTGTGTTGGGTAAAATTGTCCAGCATAATTACCTCCAGCTTTAGCATAACCGACACCTCCATTTGCAGAACGCGAATAGGTTTCTTCAATAAGCACTTTAACTTTCCCAGAAAAATAGGCGCCAGAAGGAGCCGTTGCAATAATAAATTTATAAGCATTTGCTGGCGACGCATGAAACCCATTTCCACTTGCGAAAATAAACGGTCTTATATATAGAGAGCTACCTTCTGTACTCGGTATCCAAGCGTTATCGACTTCTAATAATTTTTTTAAACCCTCCATGAAATAAACTTCAGGTAATTCAGGAATTGAAAGGCGTTTAGATGAAATATTTAAGCGTTTCGCGTTATCTTCAGGCCTGAAAAGAAACACATCATTATTTGCATCTTTGTAGGCTTTTAATCCTTCAAAAACAGATTGCCCATAATGAAATATTTTTGCTGAAGGATCTAAGGATACTGCTTGATATGGTATTATTGTGGGTATATTCCATTTGCCATCAACATACTCACAAACAAGCATGTGATCTGAAAAAATACTACCAAAACTTAAATTATTAAAATCTACATCGTTAATCTTTGAAGTCTCAATTTTTGTTACTTCAATTAAATCTTTAATTTGTTCTGCCATATCGGTTACATTTTCATTGCAAAATTACATAAATAAAAACTCATATTGACAGATTCAAGCTTTAAAAAATTCTTATATTTGTATGTAAACTAGGATTTTAAATATCATCAATATTATGAAAAAAGTATTATTTATAGTGTTTATTACAGCGATTACCTTTGCTTGTAAAACCGAGAACAAAACAGAAGAAATTAGTCAAGAATCTCAAGAATCTCAAGAAATTTCCTATGCTTCATTTGGTGATAAAATTGAAGCTGAGGGTGCACTTTCAGCCTCTGCAATGTCAGAGCGTTTTAATTCATTAAATGCTGGAGATACGTTAACAACGAAAGTCTCTGCAAAAATTAATGAAGTGTGTTCTAAAAAAGGATGTTGGATGAAATTAGACCTTGGAAATGAACAAGAAGTTATGGTGACTTTTAAGGATTACGGCTTTTTTATGCCGTTAAATGCCGAAGGTGATGTTATTATTAATGGTAAAGCATATGTAACTGAAACTTCTGTCGATGAATTGCGTCATTATGCTGAAGATGCTGGTAAAACGGCGGAAGAAATTGAAGCTATAACAGAAGTAGAAAAAACATTTGCGTTTGAAGCAGATGGCGTTCTATTGAAGCAATAAATTATGCGCTTAATATTTTTGACATTAGTTTTATGTTTTGTTGTTTTTGGTTGTAAAAGTAATGAGGAAGAAAAACAAAAGAAAGTATTAGTAATGGCCGAAACTTCTGAAATGGCATTATTAATGAACGAGATGTATGCATATAATGAAAGTATTAAGGGGCAAATAATAGAAGGGGCTTTAAATAATGAATATCCTGAAAAATTTGATAATATTCATTCGGCAGTTCTAACGACACCGTCTGATAGAGATTTAAATTTTGAGTCATTTTCCAAACTATTTCTAGAAGCACAAAAAGAACTCTTCGAATCCCCAGAGGAGGATTTAATAATACAATATAATAAGACCATTAACGCTTGTATATCATGTCATAATGTTAAGTGTTTAGGACCAATTCCGAGAATAAAAAAATTACTAATCAAGTAATTTTGAAACGTAACATTATTACAACTGCAGACGGATCCAAAACAATTCAAATTGAAGATTGGGATGAACAATATCATTCCAAACATGGAGCAATACAAGAAGCACAACATGTTTTTATAAAAGAAGGGCTTCAACATTTTTTTGAATTTAACCAAAAAAAGGATGTTTCAATTTTAGAAATAGGTTTTGGAACAGGACTCAATGCTTTTTTAACGTTGTTGAAAGCTAAGAACTATAATGTTGATTATTTAGGTGTTGAGGCTTACCCTGTTTCTGCGGATGAAATTAAACAGTTAAATTATGCTGAATTAATTTCAATTAAAGATAAAAATTGTTTTAATCAGCTACATGCAGTTTCTTGGGAAGAAAAACATAACATATCACCAAACTTTAAACTACAAAAACGTCAACAATTATTTTCAAACATAACAGATCAAAATAAATTCGACCTTATTTATTTTGATGCATTTGGAGCAAGAGTTCAACCAGAACTTTGGACTAAAAGTATATTTGAAGCCATGTATAAAGCATTAAGGCACAACGGCGTTTTAGTTACTTATGCTGCCATAGGTGAGGTTAAAAGAAATATGAAAGAGTTAGGGTTTACGGTTGAGAGATTAAAAGGACCACCAGGTAAACGACATATGTTAAGGGGAACGAAATAATTATATAATTTACTGTTAAACCTTAACTAATCATAGTCAGACTAGGTAATTCATTTTGTAATTTTGCTTTATGAAACGTATTTTAATTACAGGAGCAACTGGTTTGGTTGGACAAGAAATTGTTAAACAATGTCTGGCTAAAAATATTCATGTCAATTACTTATCTACTTCTAAGTCAAAACTAGAAAACAAACCTAATTATAAAGGCTTTTATTGGAATCCAAGCTTGGGTGAAATTGATGTCAATTGTTTTCATAAAGTGGATACTATCATTAACCTTGCAGGAGCGACAATTGCCAAACGTTGGACTAAAGACTATAAAGAGGAAATTAAAAACAGTAGAGTTAATAGTTTAAAGTTACTTTATAAAACTATTGAGTCTAAAAACATTTCATTGAAACACATAATTTCTGCAAGTGCTGTTGGTATATATCCAGATTCATTAACACATTACTATGAGGAAGATTTTAACGATTTTGATGATCGGTTTTTATCAGATGTAGTTACTTCTTGGGAAAATGAAGTTGATGCCTTTAAAGGACTAAATATAATGGTTTCAAAAATTAGGATTGGTATTGTTTTATCTCAAAAAGGAGGTGCTTTACCAAAACTAGTTAAACCCATAAAATTATATGCAGGAAGTGCTTTAGGAAGCGGAAATCAATGGCAATCATGGATTCATATTGAAGATTTGGCAGCTATGTTTTTGTTCGTAATGTCAAATAAACTCGAAGGAGTATTTAATGGTGTAGCACCGAATGCTGTGACTCAAAAACAATTGGTAAAAAGTATATCGAAAGTTGTAAATCGACCAATATTTTTACCCGCAGTTCCAAAGTTTATGTTGTCACTAATTTTAGGTGAAATGTGTACTTTGGTTTTAGAAAGTCAACGTGTAAGCTCTAAAAAAATTGAAAGCTTAGGGTATAGTTTTAAATTTCATCATTTACAACCTGCACTTGAAGATGTGCTCTAATTTTTTAAAGTCTCGTTTAACATGTTTGTACAATATTCTGAGAGTATTTCAGCAGATAATGTAGCGAATAGAAAACAGGTAAGTGATTGTCTTAAATAAACTTGTAATAGTAATTAATTTTATTGGTTGCTAGCCTTTCGTTTTATAAACCACGTTAACCGATTTTAGTAAACTCTCTGAATAAAGTCAATAAAAAAAGCCACTCAAAATGAGTGGCTTTAAGTAAATTATAGGTCGTTATTTTATGACTTCTTAGCTTTAACTGTTACTTTTAATTCGATATCATCGTTGATAAATTTGTCTCCTAAATCATCAAAAAATGATTTAGATCCATACTTTACATTCCATTTAGACCTGTCAATCGTAAACATTTCACTAGTTAAAGTAAACATATCACCTTCAACGCTAGTAGATACTGGAAAGGTTACATTGTTTTTAACATCTTTTAAAGTCAAATTTCCAGATAACATAGATTTACCATCCACCATTTCAAATCCAGTAACTTCAAATCCAGCACTTGCATATTTTTCAACATCAAAGAAATCTGCACTTTTTAAGTGTCCTTCTAATTTTGCACTGCCATCAACATCTTTTAAAGAATTCATATCAATAATAAAAGATCCACTTTCTAATTTTCCATCATTAACAGTGAAAACTCCGGTTTCTACTTTAATCGTTCCATTATGTTGTCCCGTTGGTTTATAACCAGTCCATTCAATTATAGATTCAGCGGAATTAGCCATATATTTTGTAGACGTTACTTCTGAAGTAGCAACAGTCTCAGCTTCGCTTGTTACAGCTTCGTCAGCCTTTGTTTTACAACTTACAACAGCGGCACCAACTGCGACTATTGCTAAAAATTTAAAAATCTTTGTTCTCATTATTATTAATATTTAGTATTTGCTTCAAAAATACTGATTAGGTGATGAATTTTTGTTAAAAAAAATAAAATTATTTTAATGACATTTTGACATTTTAATAATAATGGCAGTACTTTTGCCAACTCTTATTGAGAATTAAAATTTAAAAATTCGAGTTTATAAATTATGAGCAAGAAATCAAAGAAAGAAGTAGTTGAAGATCAGGTGAATACAAATGAAGACGATATTCAAAATGAAGAGGCAGAAGTAGTTTCTGTTGAAGAACAATTACAGGAAGAATTAAAGAAAGAAAAAGATAAGTTTTTAAGACTCTTTGCAGAATTTGAAAACTATAAAAAGCGTACATCAAAAGAGCGTATGGACTTATTTAAAACGGCAAGCCAAGATGTAATGGTGTCAATGCTTCCTGTATTAGATGATTTTGAGCGCGCATTAAATCATATTGAAGATGATAAAGAAGCTGAAGACTTGCGCAAAGGTGTGCTGTTAATTTATCAAAAACTACTTTCAACTTTAGAACAAAAAGGATTAGAGGTTGTTGCGGTATCAAAAGGAGACGTGTTTAATGCTGATGATCACGAAGCAATTACACAAATACCGGCACCTACAGAAGATTTAAAAGGTAAAATTATTGACGTTATAGAAAAGGGGTATAAACTTGGAGAGAAAGTTATTCGTTTTCCTAAAGTTGTAATTGGTCAATAAAACATTAAAAAATGGCAAAACAAGATTACTACGAAGTTTTAGGAATAAATAAAGGAGCTAGTGCGGCTGAAATAAAAAAGGCTTATAGAAAAATGGCTCTTAAGTATCATCCTGATAAAAATCCTGATAATAAAGATGCTGAAGAAAGTTTTAAAAAAGCTGCAGAAGCATATGAGGTGTTAAGTGATGCTGATAAAAAAGCACGTTATGATCAATTTGGTCATCAAGCCTTTGAAGGTGGTGCAGGCGGATTTGGAGGCGGTGGCATGAATATGGATGACATATTTAAGATCGG
>UPTN01001102.1_pt1 | contig 12339 bp, 6 predicted proteins | sample 2160111 | NCBI WGS metagenome assembly UPTN01 (sample SAMN06265058, study PRJEB28932) | marine metagenome | isolation source: Columbia River Estuary | place: USA:Columbia River Estuary, USA | collected 2014-05-05 | reverse complement strand
AATTTCATAAAAAAATTAATTTTGGCAAATATAAATTTAATCAATTGAATAAGTTCAAATAATATTATGTTTTATTGTTTCATAGGTCTTATCAGTTGATTAGTTTATGGTGTGTTATTCAGCGTTTTATATGACTTTTTGTCGATTTAAAAATGTGTATACATAAATATTTAACTAATTTAATGCATTAGAAATTGGGCAGATTTATAAAGATTTATAACTCAAGGATGATTTACCTACTCATGCGCTCAGACAACACTTGAGTATTCTCCGAATTTTAATAGTGTTTTAGTTTTAAGCGATTTATTAGCAACGCATTGTTACAATTATTTAAAGTGCTTGATTGTTTAAAAAAATATATATGTCTAAAATTTCTCTAAATAAATAAATATGAAAATGATTAAACTCACCTGTATTGCTTTTTTTGGACTGTTTATATCTGCAGGATTTGCTCAAAAAGGCAAGATTAATAGAGCGAATAGAGAATATAAAAACTTTGCTTACATCAAAACGAGTGAGATTTTACTTGAAGTCGCTAAGGAAGGTCACAAATCTATAGACTTATTTGAGAAATTAGGTGATGCCTACTATTTTAATAATAAAATGGAAGATGCCGTAACATGGTATAACGAGTTAATGATGCTCAATGAGGATATTATTGATCCAGAATATTTTTATCGCTATGCGCAAGCTTTAAAATATCAAGAAAATTATGCAGAGTCTGATATATGGATGAAAAAATTCTATGAATTAAATACAGAATCAGACAGAGGTAGAGCCTTTACGTATGCAGTAGATTATGTGCCGTTAATAGAAGAGGCAAGTAAAGAGTTTGAAGTTAAAAATTTAGATTTTAACTCGGCCGTTTCAGATTTTGGAACAACGAAGTTTAATGATCAATTAATTTATGCATCTGCTAAAGGGAAAGGAAAAAATTATAACTGGAATGAACAACCATTTTTAGATTTGATGGCAGTCACTATGCAAGAAGGGGATAGTTCTTATGTAAGTGCTGAAAATTATGATGCTACAATTAATACAAAATATCATGAATCAACAGCTGCTTTTATGTCTGATGGTCAAATGATGTTTTTTACACGAAATAATTACTATAATAAAAAACTAGAAAGTGATCGCGACGATAATGTTAATTTGAAAATATACAGAGCCATATTACAAGAGGAAGGTGAATGGGGTGAAATTAATCCTGTTCATTTTAATGATGATGAGTATAGCGTTGCACATCCATCGATTAACGCTTCTGGTGACAAGATGTTCTTTTCTTCTGATATGCCGGGAACGGAAGGCGAATCGGATCTATATGTTGTTCAAATATATTCTACTGGAAAATTAGGAACACCTGTTAACTTAGGTAATGTGATTAATACAGAAAGGCGTGAGTCATTTCCGTTTATCAATGAGAAGGGAGATTTGTATTTTGCTTCAGATGGTCATGATGGATTAGGTGGATTGGATATTTTCGTGGTAAAAAAATTCGAAGAAAAATATGCAAATGCAGACACCTTAACTGTTGTGAACGTAGCAAAACCAATTAATAGTTCTAAAGATGATTTTGGGTATTACGAAAACCTAAGTTCTAAGGAAGGTTTCTTTACCTCAAATAGACCAAATGGTAAAGGTGATGACGATATCTATGGTTTTGATACGTCAGATCGTTGTGAGCAAACCGTAGAAGGTGTCGTACGAGATAAAAAAACACTCGAGCTATTGCCTGATGCTGAAGTTATTTTATTTGATAAGGATGGGGTTGAATTAGAACGCGTAACTGTTGGTGAAGATGGAACCTATTCATTCGAGAATTTGGAATGTGAAAAAGAATATTTAATTCGCGGTGAAAAAAAGGATTATATAGCTGACGAAAGACGTTTTACAACACCAAGTACTGAACAAGATTTAGAAATTGAACTTTTATTAGATAAAGATGTTAAGAAGATAGTAGTCGGTACAGATTTAGCCGACTTACTTGATATTCCAATTATTTATTTCAGTTTTGATAAGGCTGATATTAGACCATCTGCTGCCTTAGAATTAGAAAAGATAATCACTGTTTTAAAGCAATATCCTAGTATGAAAATTGATATACGTTCACATACAGATAGCAGAGGGACTTTTAGATATAACGATGCCTTATCCAGTAGAAGAAATAAGGCGACGATAGATCATCTTATTAATGTTGGTGGTATTGATCCGAGCAGGTTAACAGGAAAGGGGTATGGCGAACGACAGCTTGTAAATAAATGTTCAGATGGTGTACGTTGTTATGAATCCGATCATCAACGTAATAGACGTAGTGAATTTATTGTGATTTCTATTGGAGTAAATGTAGAAGAGGAATAAAAAAAGAATAAATAAAAAAACCACCACTTACTTGGTAGTTTTTTTACAATCAAGTATACGAAGCAATAAACCTGCCGGCAGGTAGTTTATATGCGGTATGTGCAACTATAATTTGTCAAATCAAAGGATGTTTTTCAAGTCTTGTTTTCCAATTATCGTCATAATTTCCACGATATTATTATTTATTTTGTAATAAATACTATCAGATCCGCAAACACAACGTCTATATCCAGTTTTTATGTAATCGACAGATTCAAAAGAAAACGGATTTCCAGCTATTACATCAAATTTCTCAAAAAAAGAATCGAAATATTTATCAGCCTGAGTCATTCCGAATTTTTCAAATCCATATCTATGAATTCTTATTAAATCTTCTTTGGCTAAATGACTTAGCTTATAATCAGCCATTAAATCAAAGACTTAGATTCCGCTAATATTTGTTCTCTGCCTAAATTCGTAAATCCGCTATTTTCGGCTTTTTCCAATTTTGCACTTATCCAATCAATTTGTCTTTGCTGTTTTCTTGCTTGCCTAATTAAATCGTTTACTAATTCACTTTTAGTTGAGTACTCTTTTTTATCAACTTGTTTTTTTAGCCACTCATCATTCGGTTGAGTGAATGAAATACTTTGCCTTGCCATAATTTTCTATTTTGGTGCTAATTTACACCAAAAACGTATATTTTACAAATTAATTTCCAATCTAAGTGCGTTCGGTTTTTATAATAGCTAACGTGTTCGTGTATGATTTCGTTGCGTTGAGTATTAAGTTAGCAAAAAAGAATAAAACTATTGTTCAGTATTTAGAATTTTCCGTCTATGAACACCGAAGCTTTTCGTTCTTCGCAGCTGAATTACTTGCGCCACCTCTAAAGCTTCATCGTCACTCGATCGGCGAAGTAGGCTGGCTAACGTTTGGAAAATAAGACGCAATGAACTACCACGTTATTGCCAACAGTATTTTATTCGATATTAATTTCCATATAATTATATTCACTAGACTTATCATATATTTTTAAAAGGAATGAATTTTGATTTTTCGACTCATAAATTTCTTGTATTGACCATTTTTTTGAATTAATACTACCAACATATTTGAATTTTTGCTCTAAATCATAAATGTCAATATTCGAGCGATATTCATAATACTCTTCTAAACTATCATCGTAATAGGATGAGTACAGAATCAAATATGCTGGCAGAAAAACAGTAAACGAGCCACTATCGAATTCAGACGGAATAGATAGAGTTGAGTCATTATTCTAAACGATTAAATATAATTCGCAAACATCTCTACATTTAGAAATCAGTTGAACTTCGGTATTTTCAGAATATCCTGCATATCTTTAAAAAGTCTCAGGAACTCTTTCTTTACATTCAAATTTTATTATTAATTTTTTGTCGTCTTTTTGTAATTCAAAGTCCTTTTTCATAGTCCGCAGTGAGTAGGTTTTTTGTTTTAGCAAATCATAAGTTCAAAATTAGTCATTTTAATTGGAGTGCAGAAGTAGAATTAAATATGTAAGTCGTTGTGCACTTTTTATGTTTCCAACATTCCTCAGAATTAGACACTATAAATTAGAGTAAGCGATACACATCTAATTCACCATTGTTATTAGAAACTAACAGATATTGTTCTTCGTTTGCGAGGCGAATAATTGACATGTTTCTGGTATTACCGTTACTGAAAAACCCGGATTCGCTATTGGGAATTGGATTAAAATTGCCTTGCCCGTCAGATAGCATTACAGAGCCTATTCCTGCATCGTAGCGTATTGTTTCAACCTCTGTGCCATATATATTGCCGACCAAAATGAGGTCTTCGTGTCCGTCTTTGTTGATGTCTTTAACGACTATATCTTTGATTGGAGCTATCTGTGCAACTCTTGGCAAATTGACGATGCTAAACTTGCCATTATTATTCTTTAAAATACAGCTTTGGAAGGTTTGAGCTTCATACTGAACCGCTTTGTTGAGTTTTTCGGCGCCATAAATAGCCGCTAAATCAGAATTGGCGAAAGATTGATAGTTGGTAATTTTTTGGTTGATGAATGGCATTTGTTCGCTTGAGCATTCTTTGCCTCTCACGGGAACGAGTTTACCTTGATAGTCTTGTGCCAAAACGATATCCATACTACCGTTGTTGTCAAAGTCGTTACCAAATACTTTCAGAGTTTTGCCTTTTTCTTTATTGATAAATTTGTTGTTAAGACCAATATTTCCAACTACATAATCAAAATCACCGTCTTTATCAATGTCAATTTGTTCAATGGATTGCCACCAACCTCCTGAGTTGTCTAACTTGTCATTTAATCTCAGCGTATTTTCTTGATTTTTAAATATGCTAATTGGCATCCATTCTCCTACAACTATCAAATCCTCTTTTTTGTCACCATCAACATCCGACCAAATGGCATCAGTAATCATTCCAATATTTTCTAATTCGGGTGCATATTGAGAAATGACATCTTTAAAAGTGCCACCCTCATTCATCAACAAATAACTTTTAGGGGGGCTTGGGTATTTGCCAGGAATTACCCTTCCACCGACAAATAAATCAATATCACCATCTTGGTCAAAATCGCAGGGACGAACCACTTTTCCACTACCTGTTATTGTTGGAATGATGTTTTTTGTTACAGAAAAATTACCAGCGCCATCATTCAGATAGAGCCTGTCTTGTAGCAAAAACTCTTTTCCAATCATTTCTCCCGAACCTCCACTAACTATATACAAATCAAGGTCGCCGTCATTTTCGAAGTCAAAAAACGTCGCACCTATATCTTCATAAGACGCATCATTCTGAAATAATTTAATGTTGCTTTTCGCAAATTTCGAATTGCTTTTTTGAATATAAAGTACCGAACTCTGCTGGTGAGCTCCGCCGATAAATATATCGTCCAAGCCATCATTATTTACATCAGCAACGCTCATCAATGGTCCTTCACTAGACTGACTGTGAGGTAACAGAATTTCTTTTGCATATTCATCAAACAAAAATTCTTTATGCTTGAAGTCCAATCCCAGTTTATTTTTTTGTTTATTCAGTAAAGTCTTTTTCTTTTTTTGTGTTGTGATGGATATTTTATTAGCGGCTATGTGGTCGATTATCAGTGTCTGATTGGCTTTTATGTTTTCTTCAACGTGTGTAGTACCGTCTAGCCAATTAACTTCGAGGCGGTCAATATTGTTCGTTTCTCCCAGACCGAAATGTAATATCGGGTCACTCGAAGAAGCATAGCCTCTTGTTAGCGTATGTTCTTTGTATTGTATGCCATTGGTGGTGTAGAGTTTGACTTTTGCATTGAGGGCTAGATTATTTTTAGTACTGCCTTTTAGTTTAATTTTTAAATAGTTATTATTGTTGTTTTCGACTGCATTATTTTTATAGATAAATGCTTCATCACCAATATTATTTACAATTATTTCAAGGTCGCCATCTTGGTCTAAATCGGCAATGGCAGCTCCATTTGAAAAACTTGGCATAGCTAAGCCCCAAGATGTTGATTTCTTTTCAAATTGAAGGTTACCTTCATTGGAGAAAATGTAATTAACTGTTTTGTGAGAAGGGATTTGATTGACCCATTGCATAATTTCAGATGGAGGAATTTTTTTGACCTTTAGCGCTTTTTTTCGTTGTCGATATTTAGTTAGAAAATCATTATTCTTCGTGTCTTGCATCCATCCATTTGATACGAATAGGTCATTATCGCCATCATTATCAAAATCCGCAAAATTTGTTCCCCAGCTCCAATCCGTTTTATGTATACCTAATAATTGCCCCACTTCACTGAAAGTACCGTTGCCATTATTGAGTTGCATAGTATTAAACATATATTGTGCTTGATAGCCAAGTCCCTGTGTTAATCCTCGAAATATTCTAGGGTCCATAGAAGGCATTAATGTTTTAGAGCGAAAATGGTCTTCGGTTGTCATATCTGCAACAAAAATATCTAGCCAACCATCATTATTTATATCTGCTATGTCATTGCCCATTCCGTAGTAGGAAATGTGATTCGTGGCTGTATTTATAACATCTTTGAACGTTTTATTTTTTTGGTTTATCATCATGAAGTCAGGCGTTGAAAAATCATTTGTCACATAAAGATCCACCCAACCGTCGTTATTCAAATCACTTGCATTTACCCCCAAACCATAGCCTAATTTCATCAAACCTGTTTGTTCGGTTTTTTCCATGAATGATTTGTTTCCCATATTTTCATAAAACTTACCACTATGATACAATAATGTTTTTTTGTTCTTGATAATTTCTTGCACTTCACCCGCTGTATATTCATCAAAATAAACGGGGTGATTCACCACATACAAATCCAAATCATCATCATTATCATAGTCAAAAAATACGGCCTGAGTTGAGAATGATTTGTCGTTGACACCATAGTCTGCAGCCGATTCCGTAAATGTAGCATCGCCATTATTCACATAAAGCAGGTTTTCGCGTTGAGTTTCTATATTTGGACCCCCACGACATACGTAAATATCTAGCCAACCATCATTATTTATATCAACCATTGTCACCCCTGTTGACCAAGTTAAAGGGCTTATTTGGGAACTACCACCGACCTTTGCCTTCAAGCTAATATCCTCAAACACCAAACCACCTTTATTCAAATACAATCTATCCGATACTTGATTGCCAGTAAAAAATATATCTGACAAATCATCATTATTTACATCACCGACAGCTACTCCGCCCCCGTTGAACATATATGTGTAGTTCAATGTGTTTGTGATAGAATCCTGAATGATGATATTATTAAAATTTATATTTGATTGACTGCTTGGGATCAATTCAAAGTGCTTTTTTTCGACATCATTTTCTTTGGTAGTGCTTTCCTGAATATTATCAGTATCACTTGTATTATTGTTTGTTTTTGTATCCTTTTCGCAAGTTGTCAAGAAAAAACATATCATCAAGTAAAAAAAAGGTGTTTTCATAAGTTTTATAAATTATGCCTAACGTGTTCATCTTTGATTTGTGAGGGAAATCCACCCACGAAAACAGAAGCTTCAACGCAGGTTTTAGGGTTTTCTGATGAGTGAATATACAAAATAAAATAAACTCTTCCTCTTAGTCATTAGACGCAATTAACTACCCACGGTGCTGCATGCCTGTGCTTTCTTTTCAATAGAGTAGGCGACCATACTCTGTCACAAGTTTGTTTCATGTAGTAAGTTTTTCGATCGACTTGGCAAAATGCATAGATGTGAATTAATACCTTTTATAATCCAATATTTTTAGGAGGATACTTTTTAAAGGTTGCTCCATGCTGTTTCAATTTTGCTCCTAAGGATGCCAACCATGCGTTACGCCTGTGTCCTACTGGCATTTCTTCTTTTGGGTCAATGTACAAGTTAAATAACCATGGCGCGAGGCCAACGTCTTGAATGGTTGCATAATCAATCCACATGTGTGGTGCTTGCGGGGTAATTACTTTTATATGTTCTTTATATTCTCGCATGCGAACAGCCATAAGTTCATTTCCCCACCAAAAATAAACCGCCTCGCGATTACTCTTTCCCTCAGAACAAAATAAAAAACTCGATTGGTCAATAAAATCGTAATACTTATCATTTGGTAATTCATCTGACCGAATTCCAGCTATTCGTAAGCTAGTTCCAAACAAATCCATTAAATCGAAGACGTCATCACTTTCACGACCTGGTTCAATCATTCCTGGCCAATAGGCAATTCCCGGAACCCTCACACCACCTTCATAAGTGGTTCCTTTGGCTCCTCTAAAAGGAGTATAACCACCATCTGGCCATGCGTCCATTTGAGGGCCATTGTCTGAGGTAACAAAAACGAATGTATTCTCCAAAACACCTTCATCCTTTAGAGCTTTAATAATACTGCCAATGTGCATATCAACTTCAACAACTGCATTTTTATATTGATATTTAGAAGCACTTAAACCCGGATAATCAGGGTTGTCATGATTGTCAGCATGCACTTTCATAAAGCAATGTTCTATAAAGAATGGTTTATCGGACTTTGCTAATTCCTTAATTTTTGAAACGGTAAAGTCAGCCAATTCTTGGTCGGCACGACCCATGTCGTCATTTGATTTTATCTCAGATAGTTCTTCCGTTCTTCCTCCTTTAAAACCATGTGTTAAATGATTTGCAGGCCGTATGGTCTCGAAGGCTTTCATGAGCTCATCATTTAGGACAAGATCGGGGTAACGATCTTGATCGACACCTTGAGTAATTTCTTTTTGCGCAGGATAGTATCCCAAATACTCATCAAATCCCACATCGTGTGGACGCATGCCTTCAGATTCGCCAATGTGCCATTTACCAGTAAGAAGTGTGTAATAACCGTTTTTGTTAAGTATTTCCGCTAAACTAGATTCATCTTCCCAAGGGTTTTTAGTTATTTTATCTCCTGCAAGAATAGGGCGGGTAAGTCCGGTACGAACAGGAAGCCTTCCAGTTAAAATTGCAGATCGTGTTGGTGTGCATGTTTGTTGTGAATAACAGGAAGTCAATTTTAGACCCTTATCAGCTAATCTGTCCATATTTGGGGTAGCAGCTCCTACTGCGGCTCCGCCGCCATAACACCCTGGGTCTCCATAACCCATATCATCAACAATTAGCCAAACGATATTTGGTTTTTTACCTGTTCTCTTTTCAAGTTCATCTAGTTTTTGACTAACAACTTTATCCTGTTCAGGATGCGGAATAGTTGGTTCAAAATTTTCTGATGTTCGAACCGATCGATCAAAGTTTTGTGCGTTTAAATCTTGATTGTGAATCATCAAGAATGTGATAAATAAAATGCTTGCAAATAGTCTTTTTTTCATGAGAGAGTATATTTGTTTTTCATTGTAGTTTTTTCATATTGACATAACTGAACTGTAGGGTGATTTTAAACATATTTGCTTCCACATTAGAGGGATTGTTAAAAACATCACCATACGATACGTGCAGAGCTAATGGTGGAATTATTTGATAGCCAATAGTTGCACCACCACCAAAAGCATCTATTTTATTGTCTTGTTTTTCACCATCTGCTTTTAACGCACCACCGTATTGATAGCGTAAATCAATTGACGCCCATAATTTATCTGTAAAATTATGACTGAGATGATTCTCTAAACTAATTAATGGCAGTTGTTGCGTCTTTTCTGCCCTTGTAATAGTCGTTGGATTTGTGTTTGCAGTATATAAATGAATAGCAGGATACACTTCTAACCAAGTGGCTCTTTTGGGATTTTTCTTATTCAAATATAAATTCATCGGGAAGCCTAACTCAAAAGTGAAACGGTTACTTCCAAGGTTTAATTCTTCATTTTGATCATAAGAACCGGAATACCAAATACGGGTATAGCCCGTTAATGAAAACGTTTTATGTATATAAGAAGAATATTCTTTGACATTTAGAGCGGGCTGGTTTATTAACCCGAGTTTCAAACCAACAAATCCGTCGGCAAAACCGCTGGAATTAACAGATATGTTTGCAGGTATTGGGGTGCCTGATTGAGGTAAAGCTATAGAGCCATTAACATTTCCGGGTACAACATTTGCCATAACTTGTGCAAAATTACCTGCAATACCAAAATTGTGAATGGCAGTAATCGGAAAAGCATTAATATGTATATCGGCTTCATTAATTAAGATATTAGCTGGTGTTATATTCTGACTCAGACTCATCCATTTTGGAATCACTCCAGTAACTCCAGTTGGTCCCCATAAAGTCATACGAGCCCCGTCACCTTGCGCAAATGATAGTTGTAAACTGGCAACAATTGCACCGATAACGATAATTATTCTTTTCATTTAAAGTAATTTTATATGTACAGAATTAATTTTCCCATTGTACTTAAATGGTGCTTTTTCAAAGTAGTTAAATGATACTGGAGAGCCTAAGTCTATTCCTATATCTAAAGTTTCGCTAGATGAAAATGCAGCAGGTACAGTACCTAAGGTTTGCACCGAACCGAGCTCTTCACCATCTACCACAAGTGTAATATCGGCAGGTGCTCCTGGTTTATTGTCTTTTATTACAGTAGTAATTTCAAAAACATGTTTTCCAGCCGATATTTTGTTTTTGCTTGAAGCCATAAACTGATGGATAATCATCATGTTATATTCGTACTTTAAATAACCATCCTCCATATAACAGGTTAATCCACCACCACTTCCCCCAAGGGCATATAAAACGCCATTTTGATTGTTACCTACTTCAATATCAATGGTAACTTTATTACTTTTTTTACCTAGACCAGGAGCTGCAAATTCTGGCATACGTGTAATGCTTTGGTCAAAAGTCCATTCGGTATAAGGTGAGGTAATGACATCCTCTGGATGTATTCTTAACCATATGCCTGCACCAATGGGAAAATTTTTGTTTTCTTTGGATTCTGCTATAAATAGCTTTTTCATTTCAGCTAATTTCTTGGGATATTGTTCCGACAAATCATTTGCTTGAGAAAAATCTTTACTCAAATCATACAATTGCCAATCGTCATTGTCAGAGTTCCAATCAGCCAATCCTTTTTGAGCTGGAACCCATGGATACAAAGGCCCAAAAGTGCTAGCAAACCAACCGTCATGATACACGCCTCGACTACCATTATTATCAAAAAACTGTGTTTTCTTTAAAGTTTCAGCATTAGCATCTGTAAAGGTGGCAGTAAAACTTTTTCCGTCAATTGGGTCTTGCTTAAATCCGTTAACAACTTTGGGATGGGGGATATTTAAAATATCATAAAGCGTTGGTGCAATATCATTAACATGTAAAAATTGATTACGTATTTTTTTGTCAGGAGTAATTCCTTTTGGCCAGGAAATAACCATTGGGTTGCGTGTTCCACCAAAATGTGCTGCTACAAGTTTTGTGCTTTTAAATGGAGTGCTTCCGGCCCAAGCCCATCCAGCATGGTACATATTTTCAACCTTGTTTGTACCCAATGCATCCAATCCACCTATTTTGTCGAGGGCAGCAATCTGCTGTTCAATAGTATTTGATATTTGATTTTGTGCTAACAACTCACTAATACTTCCATTTTGACCTTCTGCACTAGAGCCATTGTCTCCAAAAATATAAATAACAATAGTATTTTCTTTGTAACCCATTTCATCCATTCCGTTGATTAACTTTCCGACTTGTGCATCAGTATGTTCCACAAAACCTGCAAAAATCTCCATTAAACGTAATTGAAATTCTTTTTCCTCTTCTGGAATATCTTCCCAAGCAGCCATAGTAGAGTCTCTTTTAGTTAACTCCGTTCCTTCAGGAATTATCCCCATTGCCAACTGGCGCTCAAAAACTCTTGCTCTATATTCGTCCCAACCTCCATCAAACTTATCTTTGTATTTTTCTGACCATTCTTTAAAAACATGGTGTGGGCCATGAACTGCTCCTGGAGCCCAATACATAAAAAATGGTTTGTCTGGAGAATATGCTTTATGTTCACCTAGCCATTTTAATCCTTTTGCAGCCATATCTTCTGTTAAGTGATATTTTGGATCGTGTGGTGGTTCAACAGAATTGTAATTTTCAAATAACCTAGGTTCGTATTGAGAGGTTTCTCCAGCCAAAAAGCCATAGAAATATTCAAATCCATAACCATTTGGCCAAAAATCTTTTGGTCCCATAGATGTAGTTTGGTTTGCTGGTGAGTTATGCCACTTTCCAAATGCAGAGGTGTTATATCCGTAATCTTTTAAAACTTCGGCTATCGTAGCAGATGTTTTAGGAATAATACCGGTATAACCATCAAAATTAACGGCCCGTTCTGCAATTGTTCCAGAGCTAACTCTCGTATGATTTCTGCCTGTTAGTAAAGATGCTCTTGTTGGCGAACAAATAGAGGTTGTGTGGAATTGATTATACATTATTCCTTCTTTGGCCAACTTGGTAAGATTCGGAGTGGCAACTTCACCGCCATAAGTTTCTGAAACCCCGAAGCCAACATCATCTATTAATACAATTAAAACATTTGGAGAATCATCT
>UPTN01001100.1_pt1 | contig 12361 bp, 15 predicted proteins | sample 2160111 | NCBI WGS metagenome assembly UPTN01 (sample SAMN06265058, study PRJEB28932) | marine metagenome | isolation source: Columbia River Estuary | place: USA:Columbia River Estuary, USA | collected 2014-05-05 | reverse complement strand
AGATAGAAAACCCATCCTGAATAACATCTTCGACAGTAACACCACTAACATCTTCCGGGCCATCATTCTTAAGAGTAATTGTAAATGTTATTTCATCTCCTACTTTGGGGGTTAAGTTATCCACTGTATTTGTCAAACTTAGATCTGATCTAAAAATAGGGGTTACTATTACCAGTTCACTTTCGTCATCATCAGAAATAGCATCATTAAGATCATCAAAATCAAAACTTGCGGTCGGATCACTGTCCGGATCCGCACTATTAGAGGCAATAATTTCAGCTCTATTATTATAATTTCCAACTGGTAAAACGGTGACATTTAAAGTCAGAACGACACTTGAATTATTTGGAATAATTAAACCCGTCCATTCGATATTGTTCCCATTTGTAGCTCCTCCATTACTAATATTTGTAATAGAACCATAGCCATTAGGCACCTCATCTAAAACAGCAATACCTGTTGCTATATCAGGGCCATCATTAGTAATGGTAATTGTAAAAACAATAGCATCTCCAATAAAAGGCGTATTATTATTAACCGATTTTGTTATACTTAAATCAGAGGTTTGCGCTTTTAAAGAATAACTGAATGAAGTTATATTAAAAAGCAACAAAAAAAGTAGAAGGTTCAATACTTTATATTTCGTATTAACCTTTTTAATAGTGTAATTTCTTTTCATATAATTTTTAAATTAAAACATTTTTGGTATGTGAAAACCACAGTACAAAATGAGTTAATAATCAAAGAAAAATATATTATTCATATAATTATCTCCGTTGATCAATATAAATCCCGTTCATTATTTTACTAAAAAAAACCTGGTTTAAACCGATAAAACATTTCCAAAAATCTTCTTTTTTTAAAGGAAGTCCTTTAAAAAAGGGACCTGAAGATTAAAAACGGATAGCAAATTTACAAATAATAGTTAATTCAATAATTAACTATTACATTGAATTAACAACCTATTCGCGCGATGTTGTTGTAATTAACTGAAAAACAAGTTTTTAAACCATATTAATTATTAGAAATATCTTTTGTTTTCAAAAAATAATCTAATAAAAGAAGTATGGAAAGGCAAAAAATACTCATAGTTAAAATCGATGGAAGCCGAGAATTTTCTACAATAGAATTTGAAAAATTTATAACAATTTTTTCAAAAATTGACACATATTTAAAAATATAAGTTTCGTTTGCCGGGGCTTGTTCGCCAAATACTACAACAGAAACAACACTTAAAAAAAGAATGAAAAGTATAGCCCAAACTTTATTACTTATAATTGGATTATATTCTGAGACAACACCTTTCTTAACTTGTGACATAACATTAGATGTAAAATTAACCTGGGTCGTTTCTTGAGCATTGTCCTTTAATAAGGCAGTCAAATAAAAGTCTTTTAGACCAGCAGCATCCATATTAATGTTTATCCCGTCCATTACCTTTTCTGTAAAATTTGCAGATGGCGCGTCTAGGTCAACACTTTGTATCAATTTTTTTATTTTATGATCTTCTTTTCTTGACATTAAATAATAGTGTTCAATTCTTCTTTTAAAACTTTAGAGAGTTCATTATAAATCTTTTTGCGCGCCCTAAACAATCTAACTTTCACATTGGCCATTGTCAGTCCGGTTATTTCTATAATTTCGTCAAAAGTATTTTCATTGATATAAAAAAGCGTTATTAATAACGCATCCAATTCCGGCAATACATCAATGGCCATTTTCACATACTTTTTTTGTTCTTCTGATTTTAGTAAATCTAATTGTGAAATTGAAAAACCTACCGAATGATTATCAATGACATATTCATTCACATCTGTAGTCTCGACTATCTTTTTTCTAATTTTTGTTATGGCCGTTCTATAGACAATTGTATATAACCATGTTGAAAATTTCGACTCACCCTTAAATGTTTGTAGCTTTTGGAAGGCCTTCACAAAACTACCCTGAGCAACTTCTTCTGCGTCTTCCCGGTTTCTAACAATTTTCAACGCCAAAGTAAACACCATATCCTTATAGTTATCCACGAGACAACTATAGGAAGATATATCGCCTAGCAATACCTTCTGTATATAAATCTGATCTTTGGTTGCAGTCATTTAATCTATAAGACGGTAAGTTCACTAATAAGGTTACAAATATTGTTGAATTCTATTTTTTCAACTCTTTATAATTAGTGTTTTTTAAATTGATGTCGTCATATTGTAATTTCCACCCGAATGTGCTAACCATTTGCTCGATAATTTTTACGGTATCCAATGCCTTAATCTGAGCCGTTAACAGCAACTCGCTATCTGGTATTTTTTTATCAATATTATTTCTGACCTTTTTGTTAAGCTCACTTAGGTCGGCAGCAGCAAACTTGTTGAAAAGACCATGTTTTACATCGTAATATTGAATATCTGTTTCAATACTTAACACTTCCGGCTCTGGAAAGTATTCTAATACTATTGTTTTGCCTACCGGGTTTGATATTAATCTAATTTTTTTCATATCAAAACCGATTAAGACCTTAGCATTTGCCAATACAATGGCTTTCTTTTTACTGGTTACCAAGCTTAAAAAAACATCCTTTACATCTTCAAAATGCATTATTTCAGAAAAATCCCCTTCCACAGTGATCATTTTAGAAACATTACGAATCTTTTCTAATAATACCACTGACTGTTCTTCGGTTTTATTTTTAAAAAATCTATTCCTGAATAATAAAACTATCGTTCCTAAAAAAAGAATCCCAACAATTATTCCTAATATAAAATCCATCTATCCTTAATTATCTGTTTTCATTTTTTTCGTTGCACGAAGCATTTCCCTTTTACCTGGAGGCCCCTCTAATCTTTCCACTTCAAAACCGGCTTCTTGCATGGCTCTTCGAACACTTCCTTTAGCGGAGTAAGTTACTAAAATTCCATTTTGTTGTAGTGCATCGTACATTTTTTTAAATATGCTTGGTGTCCAAAGCTCTGGCTGTACTTGAGCTCCAAAAGCATCAAAATATATCAAATTATAATTATTAACCTCTTTAATGTCTTCAATAAAACCCTCCTTTTTTAAAAGTGCGAAACTATCAGACAAATCTTGTTTTTTATTCCAAGAAAATGAATGTATTTTATCAAATATATGTTGGTCAGCAACTGCTTTTAATTGACCGATATAATTTAAATTTTTTATTTCACTCTGTTTAACAGGATATGCTTCCACTCCTGTATATTCAATTTTTAAATTATTTTTCCTGGCTTCTAAAAAAGTTATCAAACAATTTAAACCAGTACCCAATCCTATTTCCAAAATACTGATTTTTGAGCAGGAGTCAAATAGTTCCAGCCCATTTTTAATAAAAACGTGATATGATTCTTGAATAGCTCCATATTTTGAATGGTATTGCTCATCCCATTCAGGCAAGTGAATAGTAGTGGAGCCATCTGAAGTTATGATGATTTCTCTTTTCAAAATTATTGAATCAAAAGTTTCCTAATCTTTGGAATAGGCCCAACACATCTTGTTTCGTGACAAGCAATACATGTATTAATGGATTTATTAAAATGATATACAGTAGAATCTGAACGTGAAGAAAATGTGGCTTTTTGATGATTAACAAATATTCTTGACAGACTGTCAAAAGATGTATCTCTATCAGAAGGCTTTGTCAAAACTGCAGTATGGATAGTATTGAATTCTTCTGGGAATGTCAGTAAAGTATCCTTATTAATTATTTGACCCTTTACCACTTTATTGACCTCGTACATTTTTCTCATGAGCAAAGCCATTTCAGTAGGTTGATACATTATTGGATCTTTAAAAGCTTCTTCTTCATTAGTAGTAAAATTACAGGATAATAATACCGAACAAATAATTATAATTCTTAATGTTTTGCGCATTACCGTTTCATTAATACTCCGTCTGCTTCAAAAGCATATGTAAACTTAGGTGCTGTAATTTTAGAAATTTCTTCTTCTGTTTTACCGGCGTCTTCTGCATAATGTTGCTGCTCTTTGATAGAAATTTCAGTAACATAAGCTCTTCCCTCTACGACAACTTCTTTATTATCAGAATCCAAAGGCATGAAAAATCCATAATCGGTGAATCTAACCATAGATTCTTTCTGATTTCCTAGGTCTAATTTCATCCAACACCCCTTTGATTTACAAACTTCATTTATTTTGGAAGAAAATTTAATATTGACAGTATCACCTAATTGTAAGGTTTCAAATTCTTTTGCCATTAATTCTTTAGAAACGGCGCCCTCATCTGTTATCTTTTCGCCAAAAGACAAATAAGCAGTAGATTCCTTTTGAGGTTCAGGTGTAACTTTTTTTTGCTCTTTACAAGCAATAAAAAATATTACAAAGACTATTGCTATCCCTATTTTTTTCATTTTTATTTCATTTTATTTTACAATATTACTACATATAAAGATATATCCAAACGACTCTTGCTATAATGTCAAAAATTAAATACGTACGTATAATTTAAGTTAATGTTAATTAACAATTATAAATTATTACTTTTGTATCTACTAAAAAACGATTCTATGAACACGGAAGTATCAACACAAATTGATATTCAGAAGGTTGAAAAATCAAAAATTTCTGAAGTAGATTTTAAAAACTTACCATTTGGGAAATTTAACACAGATCATATGCTTGTTTGTGACTATTATGATGGCAAATGGCAAGAATTAAGAATTGTTCCCTATCAAAATATCAGCTTAGATCCATCAGCGAAAATTTTTCATTATGGTCAATCTGTTTTTGAAGGTATGAAAGCGTATAAAGATGATAATGATAAAATCTGGTTGTTCCGACCAATAGAGAATCAAAAACGTATCAATATTTCATCAAAAAGATTGGCAATCCCTGAATTTCCAGAAGAATATTTTATGGAGGGCTTAAAAAAACTATTGCAAATTGATAGTGATTGGATCCCAAAAACTGAAGGAAGCTCTTTATATATACGACCTTTTATTTTTGCTACCGGAAATGGGTTTCATGCTTCCCCATCAGACAAATATAAATTCATCATTGCTTGTTCTCCTTCTGGCCCTTATTTTTCAGGAAAAGTAAAAGTATTGATTGAAGAAAAATATTCAAGATCTGCAAATGGAGGGGTTGGGTTTGCCAAAGCTGGAGGAAACTATGCTGGCCAATTTTACCCTACTGAACTGGCAATTCAAAAAGGGTACCATCAAGTAATTTGGACCGATGATAATACCCATGAATTCATAGAGGAAGCTGGAGCTATGAATATATTTGTTAGAATCGGAGATACTTTATTAACCGCTCCAACGAGTGATAGAATCTTAGATGGTATTACCAGGAAAAGCATTATAGAAATTGCAAAAGACGAAGGAATAAAAGTAGAGGTAAGAAAAATCGCTGTAAAAGAGCTTGTAGAGGCTTATAATGAAGGCACATTAAAGGAAATGTTTGGTGCTGGGACTGCTGCTGTAATTTCTCCTATTTCTGTTTTTGGTTTTCAAAATAAAGATTATGCCCTGCCAGAATTAGAAAATGGTTATGCATCTAAATTAAAAAAACGTATCACAGATATTCAATATAACCGTGCTGATGATAAATTTGGATGGCGCTATCTTGTGAAAAAATAAATAAAAAAAGGCTCTTTAAAAAGAGCCTTTTTTTATTTATCAAATATTGCTGAAATATCAGGTTTAAAATAATTAGGCCCCTTCATAACTTTACCATCCTCACGGTAAATAGGTTTCCCATCAGCTCCTAATTTACTCATATTACTTCGTTGGATCTCATTAAAAACTTCTTCGATTTTGTGCTGCATCCCATGTTCTAAAATTGTGCCACATAATATATACAACATATCACCAAGGGCATCTGCAACTTCTACCAGATCATTGTTTCTTGCAGCTTCTAAATACTCTTGATTTTCTTCATCCATTAAATCAAAACGCAATTGAGTTATTTTTTCTGTAAGCTGGGCTGTGGGTTCTTTTTTATAACCGATCCCGAAAGTCTTATGAAACTTTTTTACCGCTTTAATCTTTTTCTTCATGTCTTATTTATAAATATTTCATTAATAATTTCGCCGGTGAAATTTTCATAATAAAAGCAACAAAAGCCCAACGTTTAGTAACATATGATTTTCGTTTTTTTTGTTTAATGGCGTCATAAATTTGCTTTGTGGCTTTACTTACTGATGCCATCCAAAATGTATTTCCTTTAATTATAGCGGTATCCACATAGCCAGGCAATATATTGGTAACATAAATTTTTGCTTTTTTAGTTCGTTGCGCTTTCATCCATAACGATTCCAGATAACTGGACTGAAATGCTTTGGAAGCATGGTATGCCGCTACTTGTCTATTACCAATTACCGAAGCAACAGAAGTGACTCCCACTAAATGTCCAAACCCTTGTTCTTTAAAATAATTATAGGCTAGTTGATAAACCCGCGTGGCCCCAATTACATTTGTTTGTAAAGTCGGAAGATCCTTATCCCAGTCCAAATCAAAATTTGGTTGCATAATACCAGAATTATGGACAATAAGATCAATACTTTCGAATAAATTTGGCAGTTCTTGAAACACCTTTTCAGTGGCATCTACATCTGTTATATCATGCTGCTTAACAAAATATTGATCCGGGTTTTCTGATTGAATTGTTTTTAGTCGCTCTATTCGTCTTCCTGTTATCAAAACTTTATAACCATCTTCTACTAAAAGTTTGGCCAATTCTTGACCAATACCTGAGGAAGCTCCAAAAATTACAGCATTCTTACTCATACATTTTAAGATTAATTAGCAAAAAAGAGTATTTTTGCGCGTATAAATATAAAAGAAAAATGTTTAGTACCGGGCAACAATTTTTTGCGTTATTCTTCATAATTGCTTTTACAGCTCTTATTATATGGAGCTATAGAAAAGATCTAAAATTGCATAAAATATATTATAAAAACGTTTGGGTTGTTGGGTTGGGTATTATTTTAGTTATTGCTCTTTTTGCAATAATAACTTTCATATTGCATGACTAAAAATCTTACTTTGTCTTAACAGATATAATTTTAACAGGACACACATCCTTGGCCTTAATTGAACGGTCAATAATAGAATTATCAAGAGATTTTAAAGTGTAAAATCCTTTTTTTTCTTTCCCATGGAGTAATACTGCTTTGCCATCTTTTTTAGACATTTGAAATTGACCTGGAGCCGATTCCACGCAATAATTACAACCTATACATTTCGCTCTTTGTAATGTTATTATAACCATTACACTTCTGCATATTCAGTTGCCACAATTTTATAAAGCTTATCTGAAGGACGAATTCTAAAAGCCAATGGAATAGTTATGGAATCACCCTTTAAAGCACTTTCTCCTTTGATATCATTTACAAACATCTCTTGAATTTGCATTTCTTCAGCACCAGTGGTAGGACCAGTTACCAAGACCGTATCACCAACAGATATATTATAGGCCTCAATTTTAAATTCGCCAATATTTGCTTTTGGAAAATAATGCATCCCCTTACCGATATAGACTTTTTTTTGTGTAGCGTGTGAACCTGAATCTTTACTCCATTCGCCTAATTTTTGACCTAAGTAATATCCGTTCCAAAACCCTCGATTATATACTTTCTCCAACTCTTGCATCCAACTTATAACTTTTTCCTTGTTATAAGAACCATTAGCCACACTATCAATAGCATTTCTATAACACTTAATAACCTTTGCAACATATTCCGGAGCTCTACCCCTACCTTCGATCTTTAAAACACTGATACCAGAATCCGCCACTTGATCTAAAAAATCAATGGTACATAAATCTTTAGGAGACATCATATATTCATTATCAATCTCAATTTCAAATCCAGATTCCTGATCTATAACAGTATATTTTTTTCTACAATTCTGTTTACAGGCACCTCTATTGGCACTTGAATTATGCGAGTGCAAGCTTAGATAACATTTACCCGAAACTGCCATACATAAAGCGCCATGGCCAAAAATTTCAATCTCCAATAATCTCCCTGAAGGACCTGTGATATTTTCCTTTATTATTTGTTCGGTAATTTTTTTAACCTGACGTAAACTCAACTCTCTACTCAATACAATAGTGTCGGCAAACATGGCATAAAACTTAACAGTTTCAATATTCGTAATATTGATTTGAGTAGATATATGCACTTCCATATCTACACTTCGTGCCATTGAAATAACTGCCTGATCCATAGCTATAACAGCACTAATGTTAGCCTTTTTGGCCTCGTTAATTAATGTTTTTACAATGGAAAGATCATGGTCATAAATAATCGTATTTAATGTTAAATAGGTACGTATTCCCTTTTCCTTACATCTTCTTGAGATTTCAGGCAAATCATCTAAAGTGAAGTTGATGGAAGCCCTAGCTCTCATATTTAGTTGTTCAACTCCAAAATATACAGAATCTGCACCGTTATCTATAGCTGCTTGTAAAGACTCAAAGTTTCCTGCCGGAGCCATTAATTCAATTCCTTTACTCATATTAGTTTTTTCTATTTTTTATATATCAGCACTTCAGACCGACCTTTTTTAAATATTTTATTACTGTTATGGGTTCCTTTTCGAAGCGCTTTTTGTTCCTCATAAGGTAAATTATAAACTTCCTGACACTCTTCAGAACAACAACCTTGCATTTTTTCTTTACACTCATCGCATTGGATGAACAATAAATGGCATGCTTCATTTTCGCAATTCACATGCGTATCACAAGATTTACCACATTGATGACAATTAGAAATAACATCTTCTGAAATCCTTTCGCCTCTACGATGGTCGAAAACAAAGTTTTTTCCCAGAAACTTATTCTCTAAATCCTCAGCTTTGACCTGGCGAACATATTCTATGATACCACCTTCCAGCTGATATACATTTTTAAACCCTTTATGTTTATAATAAGCACTTGCTTTTTCGCAGCGAATACCTCCGGTACAATACATCACCAAGTTTTTATCCTCTTTATGATCTTTTAAGTCTTCTTCAATAATATCTAAAGAGTCTCTAAATGTATCTACATCTGGAGTAATCGCTCCTTCGAAATGACCTATTTCACTTTCATAATGATTACGCATATCTACACATACGGTATCAGGATCTTGTAACAATTCATTAAATTCCTTTGCTTTTAAATGAACGCCGATATTTGTAACATCAAATGTTTCATCATTTAAACCATCTGCAACTATTTTATGACGAACCTTAACTTTTAGCTTTAAAAATGATTTATTGTCCTGTTCAACAGCAATATTCAACCTTACATTCTTTAAGAAGGAAATACTATCCAAATGTTCTTTAAATGAATTAAAACTATCAGCAGGGACTGAAAGCTGGGCATTAATTCCTTCATGAGCAACATAAATCCTTCCAAGAACATCTAACGCATTCCAGGAAATAAATAAATAATTTCTGAATAATCTAGGATTACCAATGTGGGCATATTGATAGAAAGACAATGTTAATCGTTGCTTACCTGCGCGTTCAATTAACAATTCTCTTTCTTTAGCGCTTAATGTATTGTACAGTTGCATACTATACTAATTTTAAGTTTTAAAGAATGATTTATTATAAAGTTTGTGCAAAAATAAGGTTTTCAGCCTTTTAATTTTAAATTTTCCAACATTTTAATCAATTTTGACAGATTTTAAACTTTGGCAAACTTTTAAACAAAAAGCTTCAACAACTGTTGATCTTTTTTATAATCTTTGTATCCTAAATATATATAATATCTATTTTTATGAAAATAGCAGTAGTGGGTGCAACTGGAATGGTAGGAAATGTAATGTTAAAAACATTAGAAGAACGCAATTTTCCTGTTAGCGAATTAATTCTAGTAGCATCAGAAAAATCAGTTGGTAAAAAAATAAGTTTTAAAGGGAATGATTATAAAATAGTTGGTTTACAACAAGCTGTTGAAATGCATCCTGATATTGCCTTATTTTCGGCAGGTGGTAACACTTCACTGGAATGGGCACCGAAATTTGCCGAAGTTGGCACTACCGTAGTTGATAATTCCTCGGCATGGCGAATGGATGAAAGTAAAAAATTAGTAGTTCCTGAAATAAATGCTAATTTATTAACTGAAAATGATAAAATTATTGCCAATCCTAATTGCTCAACAATACAAATGGTAATGGCTCTGGCGCCATTGCATCAAAAATATAAAATTAAAAGGTTGGTTATCTCAACATATCAATCTATTACTGGCACTGGAGTAAAAGCGGTACAGCAATTAGAAAATGAATACAAAGGTGAAAAAGGAGAAATGGCCTATCACTATCCAATTCATAGAAATGCCATACCACATTGTGACGTGTTTGAAGACAATGGCTATACGAAAGAAGAGATGAAATTAGTGAGAGAAACTCAAAAGATCTTAAATGATAGATCTATTGCAGTTACTGCGACAGCTGTAAGGATACCGGTAGTTGGGGGCCACAGTGAAAATGTAAATATTGAATTTGAAAATGACTTTGAAGTTGCCGATATTAGAAAATTACTGAATGATACCCCTGGCGTAAAAGTACAAGATAACACAGATACAAATACCTATCCTATGCCAATCTATGCGGAGGGTAAAGATGATGTGTTTGTTGGTAGAATTCGTAGAGATCTTTCTCAAGCAAAAACATTGAACATGTGGATAGTTTCTGATAATCTTCGAAAGGGTGCAGCAACTAATACTATACAAATTGCCGAATATTTAGTCGAAAACAAATTGGTTAATAATAAAGTAATTTCCTAAATAAACTGCTCATAAAAAAAAAGCCCGATTAAAATCGGGCTTTTTTTATTTTGTTACTTTCAAAACATCTTTAATGATGCCTTCTAATTGTAATTTCGGTAAAGCACCTTGTGCCATTTGAGGCTGTCCTTCCTTTGGACAAAACAGCATGGATGGAATACTTCTAATCGCAAACGCTGCAGCGAGCTCTTGTTGCGCTTCAGTATCAACCTTATAAATGTTTATTTTACCTTTAAACTCTTCACTTAATTCCTCCAATATGGGTGCAATTATTTTACAAGGCCCACACCAATCTGCATAAAAATCAATTATACATGGAAGGTCTCCTTCAAATTTCCACTCTTTATTCTTTTCGAAATTAAAAACTTTTTCTAAAAAAGTCTCTTTAGTTAATAATTCTGTCATTTTTCTCAATTTTATTTATAATCTGTTGCAATAATTATTCCGATTTTTTAACACGACAAAGTGACGCTTTTTTAACCTATATTACTGTTACTTAAGTTACATTATGTTAGATTTTATTATCTTGTACGTCTAATAATAACAAATTATAACTAAAACTTTTATTTATGAATTCAAAAGTCACAATAGCCCTTCGAATTGTTTTGGGTCTCATTTTAATTATTTTTGGCGCTAACAAATTCGCACATTTTATGCCCGTGCCCGAACTACCGGAAGCTGCCAGTGAGTTTATGGGGGCATTAAATAAAACTGGTTATATGTTCCCTTTAATTGGTGCTATTGAAGTTATTTCGGGTCTTTTATTAATTTTAAAAAAATGGGTGCCTTTTGCTCTTATTTTATTTGCCCCAATAGCTGTCAATATTTTAATGTATCACATAAAATTAGATATGGGTAATATTACCCCTGGACTTATCGTATCTGTTTTAACGGCTGCCCTTATTTATTTTAACTGGAATCATTATAAATCTCTTTTCTAAGATATTATAATAGTCTCAAATTATATAAAGGTATATCTATAAAGGTATACCTTTTTTTTTTACCTTTGTTAGACTTCAAAATATTAATACTAATCATATAATGCGCCATCAGAAATTCTTTTTTAAAAATTATGTTTTTTTTTGGCAAATCCCTTCTGATTAAATAAAAACAATAAAATATAAACTGATGAAAAAATTAGCTCTTCTTTTTTTAACAACCCTATTAATTATTTCATGTAAAAATGAAAATAAAAATGAACTCTCCATGGAAATAACTTATCCTGAAACTAAAAAAGTAGATACCGTAGATACCTATTTTGATACAAAGGTTAATGATCCATATCGATGGTTAGAAGATGATAGGTCAGAAGAAACTGCCGAGTGGGTACAAGCTCAAAATAAGGTTACTTTTGGATATTTAGATAAAATACCTTATCGTGCTGATTTAAAAAATAGGTTGGAAAAATTATGGAATTATGAAAAAATTTCTGCACCATTTAAAGAGGGAGATTACACTTATTTTTACAAAAATGATGGACTTCAAAATCAATCTGTAGTATATAGACAAAAAGGGGATGAAGAACCTGAAGTTTTTTTAGATCCTAACTCATTTACGGAAGACGGAACTACTTCATTAGCCGCATTAACATTCTCTAAAAATGGTAACATTGCTGCATA
>UPTN01001099.1_pt1 | contig 12366 bp, 11 predicted proteins | sample 2160111 | NCBI WGS metagenome assembly UPTN01 (sample SAMN06265058, study PRJEB28932) | marine metagenome | isolation source: Columbia River Estuary | place: USA:Columbia River Estuary, USA | collected 2014-05-05 | reverse complement strand
CTCACCGTTAGCTTGGTCAGTGGCGCGTTAAGCAGTGCTACCACCGAGGCAGTGTTGGCAGGGGCCAATACCGTCGCGATCGGTGACGGATCGGCTGGCCATTGGGAAGTTATGCAGTTTCAAAAGGCCGTTCCTTTGTCTGGAAATCGGTTTGCATTGTCGGGCCTGCTACGTGGGCAATATGGCAGTTGGGGGGTAATGCCGCCGATATGGGCCGCGGGGGCAAAGATCGTGCTGCTGAATGCGGTGCCAACCCAAATCAATCTGCCCAGTGCATCACGCGGCACAGCGCGGCATTTTCGCTTTGGGCCTGCACAACAGCCAATGACTGATCCCAGTTACCGCTATGAAACCCATGTCTTTGCGGGCGTCGGCCTGCGCCCCTATCCAGTAGCTCATCTCGCCGTTAAGCGCACAACGCAAGGAGCAGAGATCAGCTGGATCAGATGCACCCGGATTGATGGTGACATCTGGGCGGATGGTGACGTGCCACTGGGCGAAGATGTGGAAACCTATGTTTTACGGATCACGCAAAATGGGACACTCAAGCGCGAAGTGACTGTTACCGTCCCGTCGTGGACCTATGAAACTGCGATGCTGGCCACAGATGTCGGGGATGGCGATTTTGACGTGTCTATCGCCCAAGTCTCGGCCCGGTTTGGGGCGGGCCCGTTCAGCAGAATTCAAGTTGCAGGATGAAATCCGTGCAGCTTGCAGACATCGACGCGGCCGCGCGTGTTTTGATGTGTTGCCCGCAATCTACGCGATCCCGGATGGTTGCACAGATGCTTGCGCAGGCCGAAACGGCTGACAAATACCGCAGGCGTTTGCGCAAACCACACCCGCAATTCGGGTCGGGTACACTGATGTCTGTTGCCGCAAAATACCCTCAGGCCGTGCGGGTTGATTGTTTCGATGATGATGCTTTGGACGCATTTTCCCATGTAATCAAAGCATTGATCGTTCAAAAGGCACATCATTCTTTGTGAAGTCTCTGATCACAGCTTTATTCTTGGCTTAAGGTCCCTATGTGTTTTAAAGGTAGGGACTATAGCGACCAAAGGATTACGTGATGGCACATCTGCAACCCAAACTGACCGAACTCGATCCCGTTTGGCATCGTATCTGCGATGAGGCCGAAGCTGCAATCGTGGAAGAACCGCTAATGGGCGGGTTGATCCATGCAGGTATTCTGCATCACAAGTCGTTTGAGGGGGCGTTAGCCTACCGTATTTCGATGAAACTGTCTTCGCCTGAAATGTCCGAGCAGATCCTGCGCGAAATCGCGGACCAAGCTTATGTGGAAGCTCCGGAACTGGCCGCCGCGGCGCGCGCTGATCTTGTGGCAACCTATGACCGTGATCCAGCCTGCCACCGGTTTATGAAACCACTGTTGTTCTTCAAAGGTTTTCAGGCTGTACAAGCTTACCGCCTCGGACATTGGCTCTACGAAAACAATCGGCGCGACCTGGCTTACTTCATCCAGATGCGCACAAGCGAGATGTTCGGCGTCGATATTCATCCTGCCGCGAAAATCGGCAAAGGCATTATGATCGACCACGCGCATTCCATCGTGATTGGTGAAACGGCAGTTGTTGGCGACAATGTTTCAATGCTGCATTCGGTCACGCTGGGCGGTACAGGCAAAGAGGACGACGACCGTCACCCGAAGATCGGGGATGGCGTGTTGATTGGCGCTGGTGCGCATGTTCTGGGAAATATCAAAGTCGGGCATTGCAGCCGGATCGCTGCTGGCTCGGTTGTGCTGCAAGAAGTGCCACCGATGAAAACCGTGGCCGGCGTGCCCGCCAAGATCGTAGGCGAGGCTGGATGTTCGCAGCCATCAATTTCGATGGATCAAATCCTGAACGCAGTCATGTAGAACGCAAAACGCCGGCTCCCTTTTATGGGAACCGGCGCTGCAAAGAAATGGCCGCCCGACGTTTTCGTCGCGCGGCCTTATTTTTTAGGCAAGCATTGTCATTGGATTCTCAAGGTTATCCTTGATCGCGTTCAGCAAGTTCGCGCCCAATGCCCCGTCAATCACACGGTGATCGACAGACAATGTGGTCGACATCACGATACCGACGGTCAATTCACCATCCGCACCTACGATTGGCTTTTTCACACCTGCACCAACGGCCAGAATGGCCGAATGTGGCGGGTTGATGATCGCATCAAAGTTATCAATGCCGAACATTCCAAGGTTGGAAATCGCAAAACTGCCACCTTGGTATTCATGCGGTGCCAGCTTGCGATCACGGGCGCGGGTCGCAAGGTCCTTCATTTCTGCAGACAGGGCTGACAGCGACTTCATTTCTGAATCGCGCAACACTGGCGTGAACAATCCACCTTCAATGGCGACAGCAACCGCAACATCTGATTTCTCGAACTTCAGCGTGCGATCACCGGCCCAAACAGCGTTGGCTTCCGGGACCTGCTGAAGTGCAAGCGCGCAAGCCTTGATGATAAAGTCGTTGACCGACAGCTTGACGCCGCGCGGCTCTAACTGTTTGTTCAACTGGCTACGGAACTTCATCAAAGCATCCAACTGGATATCGCGACGCAGATAGAAATGCGGTACCGATTGCTTGGCTTCGGTCAGGCGGGCAGCAATTGTCTTGCGCATCCCGTCCAGCTTGACCTCTTCGAACGGACGGTCTGCATATGTCTTAAGAACAACATCTGTCGACGGTCCAGCTGCCATAGACGCAGCAGCAGCAGCAGGAGCGGCGGCTTGCGCAGCAGGTGCAGCCGCTTTTGGCGCTGCAGTTGCATTTTCGACATCAGCTTTGACGATCCGGCCATGCGGGCCAGAACCTGCAATCGCTGCAAGATCAAGGCCTTTGTCGGCCGCAATACGGCGGGCAAGGGGCGTTGCAAAGACGCGCGTGCCGTCCTTTACGGGGGCCGCAGGCGCAGAGGCAGCAGCGGGCGTCGCAGCCGGTGCTTCTGCCGCAGCAGCAGGTGCCGCCTTTGGCGAAGGTGCAGCCGATGCCGCACCGACATCATCAGCGCTTTCGCCGTCTTCAAGCAGAATGGCGATCGCGGTGTTCACTTTCACGCCTTCGGTGCCTTCTGCAATCAGGATCTTGCCGATAACACCTTCGTCGACGGCTTCGAATTCCATCGTGGCTTTGTCGGTCTCGATCTCTGCCATGATATCGCCAGAGGACACTGTGTCGCCCTCTTTGACATGCCACTTGGCAAGTGTGCCTTCCTCCATGGTGGGGGACAGGGCGGGCATCAGGATTTCTGTTGGCATTGCTCTGTCTCCTTAACGGTAGGTTACTTTTTTGCAGGCATCGACGACTTCGTCGACGGTCAGCAAAGCATGTTTCTCGAGGTTCGCAGCATAAGGCATTGGCACATCTTTACCGGTCAATGTGATGACAGGGGCATCAAGATAATCAAACGCCTCTTGCATGATCACACCGCTGATGTAGCCGCCGACGCTGCCTTGCGGCCAACCTTCTTCGACAGTCACACAACGGTTTGTCTTGCGGACTGATGCAAGGATCGTTGCGGTATCCATCGGACGGATCGAGCGTAGGTTGATCACTTCGGCTTTGATGCCGTCTTCTGCCAGCTTTTCAGCGGCGGCCAACGCATAGGTCATACCGATGCCGAAGCTGACGATGGTCACATCATCACCGCTGCGTTCAATCTTTGCCTTGCCGAACGGAATGGTGAAGTCATCCATGACAGGCACATCAAACGATTTGCCGTACATGATTTCATTCTCAAGGAAGACCACAGGGTTGGGATCACGGATCGCTGTTTTCAGCAGACCCTTCGCGTCAGCGGCCGAATACGGCATGACAACTTTCAATCCAGGCACCTGCATATACCAAGCTGCATAACACTGGGAATGCTGCGCACCCACACGGGCAGCGGCACCATTGGCACCGCGGAACACCATCGGCGCACCCATCTGACCACCAGACATATAAAGCGTCTTGGCAGCAGAGTTGATAATATGGTCAATGGCTTGCATGGCGAAGTTAAACGTCATGAATTCGACAATCGGACGCAAACCACCAAAGGCAGCACCCGTTGCGATCCCAGCAAAACCATGCTCGGTAATCGGTGTATCGATAACGCGCTTGGCACCGAATTCATCCAGCAAACCTTGGGAAATCTTATAAGCACCTTGGTACTCTGCGACTTCCTCGCCCATCAGGAATACGTTTTCGTCGTTGCGCATTTCCTCGGCCATCGCGTCACGCAGCGCTTCACGCACTGTGGTCGGCTTGGTCTCGACGTCAGCAGGCCAATCGGGCGTTGCATCAACTTCGGGTGCAGCAGGTGCGGTCGATACAGCAGGTGCAGCCAACGGGGCAGGTGCCTCGGCAGCGGGTGCTTCGGCGGCTGGTGCGCTGCTAGCTGCAGGCACATCTTCGCCTTCTTCAACCAAGATCGCGATGGCGGTGTTCACTTTCACGCCTTCGGTGCCTTCAGCGATCAAGATCTTGCCGATGATACCTTCATCAACGGCTTCGAACTCCATCGTGGCTTTGTCGGTTTCAATCTCGGCCATGATGTCACCGGACGAAACTTTGTCGCCCTCTTTGACAAGCCATTTGGCCAATGTGCCTTCTTCCATAGTGGGCGAGAGGGCGGGCATAAGAATTTCAGTTGCCATTCCTTAAGCCTCCTGCGGAATTTCAGTTGCGTAGATATCTGTCCAAAGCTCGTCGAGCGCAGGTTCCGGGCTTTCCTTCGAAAACTCTGCGGCTTCGTTCACAATGGATTTGATCTCTTTGTCGATGGCCTTGAGGTCATCATCAGATGCGTGCTTGCCAGTTATCAACATATCGCGGATCTGTTCAATCGGGTCACGCTCGTCGCGCATTTTCTGCACTTCGTCGCGGGTCCGGTACTTGGCGGGGTCGGACATCGAATGCCCGCGGTAGCGATAAGTCTTCACTTCAAGAATATAGGGACCTTTGCCAGAGCGGCAGTATGCAACAGCACGCTCGCCTGCTTCTTTGACGGCCAGAACCGACATGCCGTCGACTTCTTCGCCTTTGATGCCGTAGGCCGCACCGCGTTCCCAAAGCGAAGGTGACTTGGTCGAGCGGACAACAGATGTACCCATCGCGTAGCCATTGTTTTCAATCACGAAAATGACCGGCAAATCCCACAGCTGCGCCATGTTGTAAGTCTCGTAGACCTGACCTTGGTTTGCTGCGCCGTCGCCAAAGTAGGCGAAAGTCACGCGGTCGTTGCCCTTGTACTTGTCAGAGAATGCAAGACCCGCACCCAATGGTACCTGAGCGGCAACAATACCGTGCCCACCGTAGAAATGTTTCTCTTTCGAGAACATGTGCATAGAGCCGCCTTTACCCTTGGAAAAACCGCCTTCGCGGCCTGTCAGCTCTGCCATGATGCCCTTGGGGTCCATGCCGCAAGCCAACATATGACCGTGGTCGCGGTAGGATGTGACGCGCTTGTCGCCTTCGCCTGCGGCGGCTTCTAGGCCGACAACAACAGCTTCCTGTCCGATATAAAGGTGGCAGAAACCGCCAATAAGGCCCATGCCATATAGCTGGCCTGCCTTTTCTTCAAATCGCCGGATCAACAGCATTTCACGGTAATGTCCAAGCAGTTCTTCTGCAGAGACGTTCGATTTCGCGGCGGCCTTCTTTGGCGGCATGTGCAATCCTCCGGCGGTTTGGTCAGGTAGTTTAGTATTAAACTATCGATAAACCATGCCTCACGAAATTGCGAGTGTCAAAGTGACCTACCGTCAATCACTTCGGGAATAGCTGCATTGCATTCAGCGACTGTCAAAATCTTGGATTAGCGGATGACGATTTCATCGGCGCGGATCATGCCCAGCACGTCGCGTGCCTGCTGATCAAGCAAATCCAGATCAAGGTAATTGTCCGAAAGGCGTGTGGTCAAATTTTCCATACGCAGAACGTCCGCCTGTAGACTTGCAAGCTCTGCAGCAAGGGCTTGTCCTTCGGCTTTGACTTCGATCCGCTTGAACAGCCCATAGTCACCCTGCACGGCAGCAAAGGTGAAATACAGCCCCAGCATGATCATGCCGAGAAAGTAAAAAAGGGCACCCAGTTGTGGGCGATTGCGTCGGATCATGTCGTGGCCTCATGCGTCGCCTCTGCTGGGCAACTGAAGGATAGAATCGCATGAATGGACGAAAAAGGGAATCCCTTAAGTTCGTAAAAACAGGCAAAAACCTATGTTATTTGAATACTTCGTGCCCGAAATCGTGCGGATCACAGCAACTGGTCCGGAAAACAACATCGCCTGCGCCTAATTGAATAGGTGCAGGCGATGTCGTTGGGTCTGCGGTGACCTTGAATTCGTCGCAGCGTTTCTGTCAGGGGCGGTGCTATGCAGTTCCTGTTTGAACAGATTGCGCCGGGCGCGGTGTGCGTGGATTGACCTTTACAACCGGCTTGACGGGAAACACGATATTCACGTTGTGCAGCACATCACACAGCTCGCGATGCGCGGCCTCGATATCATCCAGGCTGCCGCGGATGAGGGTGATTGGCATGAGTTTGCCTCTGATCCGTGCGCACAGTGCCGCCTCTTTTGATGCCATGCCCGGGCGGCGAATAAAGATGCCCTGAACGTCGGTTTTGGAGTAATATGTGACGACCCGTGCATGACCACGGGAGTTCAGTTTGCACACCCAGAACTGTTTTTTGGATTTGTCGAAACCCGCCTGCGGAATGAAGCCGCGGGTTGCGAACAGATAAAGTGTCATCGCAATGCCGACCATCGCTATCGACAGGCTTACGCCGGAATAGTTTCTGAGCAATGCAATTTCGGGAATGATGAACAGCATGAATGACCCAATGAACACAATAGCGACGATGACGCAGAGTGAGGTTTCAATGATCAGGCGTGCAGCTTCGTGTTTGCTGCGCTCTTCCAAGATGAATTTTCCTTCAACCTCAAGCATATCGAGTGTGTCACGACTTTGCTTTGCGGGGCGTTGAAATTTTGAGGTTGAAGTCATCGGCTCTCTCCAAAAATCTGCTGTGCTTTCTGACTAGGAACCGTTGGTGTCCTTGTTTTGGCGGCATTAGGTACAACCCAAGGTTAAATTATGGCCAAAATGACATAATTGGTCGTGAATATTTTTACGAAAAATTCATCATATAAACAAAGCATCAACGCGCCTTATGCGCAATTTGAACTAAGTCGTTAAAAAGGCAACAAAGATTACTTGGCTTCAAGAAAATGGTACGCGTCAACAACCGTAGCGTTCAACCCGTCGATGAATCCGGCTGCGCTTACGTCAACAAGTCCAATCGCCTGAGGCGCGTTTTCGTTGTCCGTGTCCGTAACAGGGTTCAAGACAACAAACGCTGTCGGCTTTTCTAACAGCTCTCGATAGCTCGCGCCTTTACCATGTTTGAGAACATTGATCGCAAGGTAGTACTGATGAAACCTGTCGGCCAGATCGGTCTGACCAGCCTCAAGAAGCAGGGTCCGCAATTTACGAGAGAAGGGCCCACGGCGAAAGTGATGCTGCATTCGCGCTTCAAAAAGCGAAAAAAGATCTACCGCCGCCAATTCCAATGCGACCGTAGCCGCGCGCAAGTCTTCAACCTGTGCGTCAGTCACATGGTTCGGGTCCAGACCTTGCTGAACTTCTGCTATGCGATCCTCAGATACTTTCGCAGTCGCCCGCGACGCCGCAACCAGTTCAAGCACGGTTTTTGCAGATGCCATGTTTCATTCTCCTTAAGCTACGACATCCCATAAGCTATCCGGCAAAGAATGAAAGCGTTGACGGTTGATATCGCATCCAGCCTGAACACGGTTGCTCGACACCGATTTCCAAATCCACGCGAAGACAAGCCGAAGACACACCTTATCGATACATCGCCCGGTAGGGGGCGTAGCTATTGGGCGAGCCACACAATCTGATGGGCGGCAAGCGTGACACCCGCGCGGACATGATGGCTGTCGCCAGTAATCAGATCGGTCATGCGTGGCGCGGTTTGCAGGAACTGGTCCGCCGCAACGACCTGTGCATCGTCGGCGAAATTGGCAAGAACATAGACATCTTGCCCATGACCGCTGCGCACATATCCCAAGACATGGGGGTTTTCCGTCGCAAAGCGTGTGATTGCGTTTCCGGCCAGTGCGGGCGTTGCGCGGCGGGTTTCGATCAATCGCGTCATACCCGCGAATATTTGACCAGCCGTTGTCGTCGGATCAGTCCGTTGATCATAAAGCGCGTCAGGGCGCATCGGTCGTCCGACCCAGCGTTGATCTTTCGCACGGCCTGCATGGTCCTTGTAGGAATGATCGTTCAGTTGGCCGACCTCGTCGCCCAGTGAAATCAACGGGATTCCACCTGCGGAGAACGCGATGCCATAAAGCAAAAGCATTCGGTCAACACCGCCTTTGTCACCCGCTTCAACGCCCGTCAGGGATGCCGTTGTTCCACAGACCCTGCAATCGCCGGTTTTGGGATTGTATTGAAACGGAACACCACGGGCAAAGCTTCCGTCAAAGTTGTTTGTGTAAAAGGTGTTCAGAAACAGCCGATGATCAAAACCCAGAATATCAAGTTCTGCAGCGTCCTCGTCGGCAAAGGTCCAGCCAATATCATCATGGCTGCGCACGTAATTGACCCAGGCGCAGTTGGGGTCGATCGGTTGCCGCCGCGCGATCGCTTGATCGATCAATGCAACCTTGCGCGTTGCCAACGCTTCCCAGCTAAGGGCCATCAGCAATGGATTGTAGGAAATCGGACATTCCTCCGGATCGATGTAGGAAACGACCTCGTCGGGGTGCACGATGGCTTCGGATTTGAAAAGCAATGAGGGCGCTGCCATGCGACACACAGCGTTGAACGCGCGCAGCAACAGATGCGCCTCGGGTTGGCTTTCGCAGGTTGTCCCAAGCCGTTTCCAGATAAAAGCGACGGCATCCATGCGGATCAGATCAACGCCCTGATTGGCCAGCGCCAGCATTTCGCCAGCCATAGCACAAAAGACTGCCGGATTGGCGTAGTTGAGGTCCCATTGGAATGAATGGAACGTCGACCAAATCCAGCGGCCGTCGTCCATCTGGATGAAAGCACCGGGGTGGTCATCGGGGAACACCTCTCGGACGGTGCGCTCAAAGGCATCCGGCATGCGCCTGTCTTCGAATATCCAATAGTAGTCCGAAAACTCTGGATCACCTTCGGCGGCTTTCCTTGCCCATTCATGTTCATCGGATGTGTGATTGAATACGAAATCCACAACCAACGATATTCCGGATGCGCGAAGGTCCGTGGCCAGCGCCCGTAGATCCGCCATTGTGCCAAGGTCGGCGCGTACTTCGCGGTAGCTGGAAACTGCGTACCCCCCGTCAGAGTTTTCTTTGGGGCAGTCGAAGAGGGGCATCAGGTGCAAGTAGGTAATGCCAAGGTCTTTGAAATAGGGAACATGGTTCCTGAGGCCGGCTAGGTCGCCTGCATAACGATCAACATAGCAAAAAGCACCCAGCATCTGGTTGGACTGGAACCAGTCCGGTTGTGCTTCGCGTGCTGCATCCAAAGCCTTCAGGTCATCTGGTCGGTCCCGCCAAGACGAAAGCGCGACGACAATCAACTTTGCAAGATGATCCAAGCAACTTTCATGGTCTCCATAAAGCGTTGCGAACAGCTCGAATAGTCTTGGAAACTGCGCATCAAATCGCGGCTGAAAGGCGTGTCCTTCAGGATCGTTCAAAGGCAGGTCTGCCTCATGTAAGGCTGCAAGAACAAAGCTCTTGGCGGCCTTGAGTTGTTGTGTCGATGAGAGCATTTGGCGCACCTTTCGTTCCATGGTAATATGAAAGAAACCGGCTGCGAAAGAAACGGTGATCAACGGCAATGGTGAATAAATGTGTGGACGGACATAAGATGCGTAGACTTGCAATCGTAGTTAGCGCGAAACCAGCGACATCGGTGCGTTGCCAACAAGAGCGGCAGTGCAAGGCGCGAATAACCGCGTCTATCTTCCTTACCGCATTGGGGTTTCTTACCGTGGGATGTACGCAACCATTGGATGGCACCGCGGTCAGCGATCCTGAACTTCCGTTTGTGCGCGGTTACCGCTCTGACGCAGATGCATGCAAACTGACCGGAGAAAGCAGCTTTACCATCGATTTTCTCGACGACAGTGCTGATCTTGTAAGCTGTCCGTCGGGCAGCAGTGCTGTCACATCATTGATCGCAGAGGCGGGCGCAGTTTTCGTCGCAGAAAAGAACGGATTTACGCTGTTTTCGGTGCCGCGCCGCTAGGTTAAAAGGTACAGCGCCCGCCGTTGCGATCCAATTTATGCCTTGCCGCGATAGATATCGACCAGTTTTCCCAACATCGCCAGTGCATCATCCCGATCCCGCTGGAACGAATTGCGCCCAATGATCGACCCGTTGCCGCCGCCATCACGGATCGCACGCGCGTCGTCATAAACTGCGTCAGCCCCCTTGGCCGCACCGCCAGAGAACACTGTGATCCGTCGCCCACCCAGGGCGCTGTCCACACAGTGACGTACACGGGCCGCTTGGGTCGCGATGTCGATCTTTTTGTCCTGATAGACTTTCTTGGCTTCAGGCAGGCTCAGGTGGTCAGTGCTTAGTTTGATCTTGATGATATGGGCGCCCAACAATGCAGCGATTTGTGCGGCATAGGCTGCGATATCAATCGCCGTTTCGCCGTCTTTGTCCAAAGCCTCACCACGTGGGTAAGACCAGATCACTGTTGCGATGCCTTTGGCTGCTGCCTCTTTGCGCATCTCTGCGATGTCGCTGAACATGTTCAACGCAGCTGATGAACCGGGATAGATCGTAAAGCCGATCGCCGAACACCCAAGACGCAGCGCATCGTCAACCGATGCTGTGATCGCTTGGGTCTTTGGTGCCGCGTCAGGGATCAATGAATTGGCCGAGTTTACCTTGAGGATCGTCGGGATCTGACCTGCAAAGGTGTCAGCACCCGCTTCGATCATACCCAAAGGGGCAGCAAAGGCATTCAGACCTGCATCAATGGCAAGCTGGAAGTGATAGTGCGGATCATAGGCCGCCGGATTTGGCGCGAAGGACCGTGCGGGACCATGTTCGAACCCTTGGTCGACGGGCAGAATGATCATCTTTCCAGTGCCACCCAGTTTTCCGTTCATCAGCATACGGGCCAGATTGCCTTTCACGCCGGGGGTCTCGCCTTCGTAATGGCTCAGGATTTTTTGAACGGTTCTGGTGGTTTTCATCGGATTGCCCTTTGTATGAAAGCACTGTTTTCAAACCGATAGGGTGCGCAACACCGCGTTGCAAATGTGTTAGCGCAACCGGACGCGATGTTATCGCAAACACCGACGTTCAAAGCTTCTTCTGTTCAAAAATACTTCGGGGGGCCGCCACAGGCGGTGGGGGCAGCGCCCCCGCAAACCTATCCTTCTAGTGCTGCCACACCTGGCAACGTCTTGCCTTCCATCCACTCTAAAAACGCGCCACCCGCGGTCGAGATATAGGTGAAATCATCTGCAGCACCGGCTTGGTTCAGAGCCGCAACGGTGTCACCGCCACCGGCGACGGAAATCAGTTTGCCAGCCTTTGACAATGCTGCCGCCTTGGCAGCGGCAGCATTGGTTGCTGCGTCAAAGGGTTCAATTTCGAACGCACCAAGTGGACCATTCCAGACAAGCGTTTTTGCGTTTTCCAGCACTTCGCTAATGTAGGCAACCGTCGCGGGACCTGCATCCAAGATCATCGCATCCGCGGGGCAGGCGTCGGGGGCCAGAACTTCGCTTGCGGCGCCCGCTTTGAATTCACGGGCCACAACGATGTCACGGGGCAAGATTATTTCGCAACCCGCATCCTTGGCTTTGCCCAGAATTTCTCGCGCGGTTCCAGCCAGATCATGTTCGCAAAGCGATTTGCCAACATCGATGCCCTGAGCGGCCAAAAATGTATTCGCCATGCCGCCACCAATGACCAGATGGTCGACCTTGCTGACAAGATTGCCTAACAGATCAAGTTTGGTTGACACCTTCGCGCCACCGACAACTGCCACGACTGGACGCTGTGGTGTGCCAAGGGCTTTTTCCAGCGCGCCCAATTCCTCGGCCATCAAACGGCCTGCGCAGGACGGTAGCAGACGGGCAATCGCCTCTGTGCTGGCATGTGCGCGATGTGCCGCGGAAAAAGCGTCGTTAACGTAGATATCACCAAGACCGGCCAGCCGGCGGGCAAACCCTTCGTCGTTCTTTTCTTCGCCGGGGTTGAAACGCAGGTTTTCAAGCAACAGGACCTCGTCTTCTTCCATTTCGGCGACGGCCTCTGCGTAGTCTGAATTGACCCAAGTGACTGTCAGGCCCAACACATCCGCGACCGCACCGGCAATG
>UPTN01001097.1_pt1 | contig 12375 bp, 10 predicted proteins | sample 2160111 | NCBI WGS metagenome assembly UPTN01 (sample SAMN06265058, study PRJEB28932) | marine metagenome | isolation source: Columbia River Estuary | place: USA:Columbia River Estuary, USA | collected 2014-05-05 | reverse complement strand
ATTGTCTTGGTTACTTGAAAAATTATAATCATAAGAAACCCCGCCAATAACGTAAGGGCGAATATTATTGTATCGATTTGTGTTGAATTTTAATAATAAAGGAACTCTTAAATAAGTAGCATTTACTTTTCTTATACTGTCTTGTGGTCCACCTGAGATATACGTAAAATCTAATTCTTTAGTATTGCTTGAAAGCCCTGGCTCTAACCTTATGCTAATATTATTATGAAGTCTAAAGTCACCAATAAGTCCAACATTAAAACCCATTGAAGGTGTTACATTAATAAATGTATTGTCATCAGTTAAATATGTAATTTTATAATCTTTCATATTAACCCCTAAATAATACCCCCAAAATATTTTTTGTTTATCCCAATTTTGATGGTACTCAACAATATCTTTCTTTTGAGCATTGATATTATTAACTGAAAAAATGATTAAAATAAAACCAATAAATATTTTTTTCATAAATTATTTTTTTGCCAAATAAATAGAAGCAACACCAAATGTTTGTGGTTTGTTTTCAATAGCTATAAACCCAGTTTTTCTCAAAATATTGTTGAAGGATTCACCATATGGAAAAGCGGCTGCAGAATCAGATAAATATTTATAAGCAACTTTGTCTTTTGAGAAAATACGACCAATAGATGGCAAAATTTTAGTTGAATAAAATTTATACCCCTGTTTGTAAGGTGTTTTTGTTGGGATTGATGTTTCTAATACAACAAATATGCCGCCTGTTTTTAAAACTCTATAAATTTCACTCAAACCTTTTTCTAGATTTTCAAAATTGCGAACACCAAAGGCAACAGTAATAGCATCAAATGAAGCGTCTTCAAAAGGAATTTCTTCTGAATCTGCTAAAACCATTTCTATCTTGTTGTTTAAGTTTAACTTTTCAATTTTTTTTCTTCCAACAGAAAGCATTCCTTCCGAAATGTCTAATCCTATTATTTTTGTAGCTGAGGTTTTGGTTAAGCTTATGGCTAAATCACCGGTGCCGGTTGCAATGTCTAAAATAGTTTCAGGGTTGTTTTTTCCAACAATTTCCACTACTTTATTACGCCATTTTATGTCTATTCCAAAAGAAATTACACGATTTAAACTGTCGTATTCTTTTGAAATTGTATCGAACATTTTTGTAACTTGTTCTTTTTTTCTTTCGTTCGAACTTTTGTAAGGTGTTACTTTTTCAGACATAAATTTTAGTAATTAACGGCTACAACACCTTCAATTTTTCCAGGAATTAGTTGTTTCAACATGTTTTCAATTCCATTTTTTAAGGTAATAGTTGATGATGGGCAACCACTGCAAGCGCCTTGTAAAATTACATTTACTATTTGAGTATCTTCTTCGTACGATTGAAATAATATATTTCCACCATCGGCAGCAACAGCAGGTTTTATGTATTCATCTAAAATACTTATAATTTGTTTTGAGACATCGTCTAAATCTTGATTGGTATTTAATACGTTTTGTGTTGCTTTTGTTGCTTCGGTTTGTATCGCAACAGTTTTTCCGTCAGCGATGTATTGTTTAATAAAACTTCTAATTTCAATAGTAACATCACTCCATTCAACAATGTCAAATTTTGTAATCGAAACATAATTTTCAGAAATAAAAATTTCTTTAACAAAAGGGAAATTATAAAGTTCGGTTGCTAAAGGTGAATTTTTAGCTTCTTCAATATTCTTAAACTCAAAATCGGTTGCCACTAACTTTTTGTTGGCAACAAACTTTAATACCGCCGGGTTAGGTGTTACTTCGGCATATACTTCTACAGGTACTTTTTTTTGCGTGTTTTCTTGTGAAATTAAAACGCCACCGTCATTTAAAAATTTTTCAATTTGTTCTTTAACTTCTTCTTGTACATCGCTCCATTCAATTATTGAAAAACGTTCTAAAGCAATAAAATTTGTAGAAAATAAAACCCTTTTCACAAAAGGTAAATGAAATAATTGCTGTGCTAAAGGTGAATTTTTAGCTTCATCGATATTGTTAAACTGATGACTTCCGCCTGTTAGAATGCTATTAGCTGTATATTTTATGATAGTATCAGAAGTTGTTTTTTCTATTTTTAAAGAAATATTTTCCATTTTTTTAAGTATTTGTGCAAAAGTACTAAAAACATATTTAGGTATTTTGTGTGAAACGAAAAAACGCCTCAAAATGAGACGTTTTTTGAAAATTTTATAAATGTAATTACATATTGAACACTAAAGTTGCAGTAACTTTTGACATTTTATATTCCAATTCTGCCGAATTAACTTCAGAATATTGCGGATAAAAATTATATGGTGCCGTATAGGAGTCGTGTTGGTAGGAGATATCTAATTTTGCTGGCCCAAAATTATAACCCAAACCTAATGAATAACCATCTTTATTGTCTGATGAAAGAGCATTTTTATAAGGGCTTTGTTCAAAATGATAACCTCCTCTAATAGATACCTTATCAATACGCCACTCTGTACCCAAGCGCAATTCACTAACACCATTTAGTTCAGTTTTAAAAGCTTGATTTTCGGAGTTCCAGTTACCATTTCTTAATGTGATATTACTGTAGTTTTTGTATATATAATCCACACTGATTAATCCAAATTTATCAAAAATATAAGCAAAACTTCCTGTGTATTTACTTGGTGTTCTTAAATTGTAGCTATAATTACTAACACCCGAATAATCTGAGTATACCTCATTAACATTACTATAATAAACTTCGGTATCATATTCTAAAAAAGTTTCACCTAAATCGTACCAAACAGGTGATTGGTAAGCAAATCCTAATCGTAAATCTTTAGTTGGTTTTCCAATAATTCCTAAATTGAATGAAAATCCATTACCGTAAGTTAATAATTCTTGAATCATTGAAGCTTCTAAAAAATCTCCATTTAAAGAATAATTATCTTCTTCAAGTAAAATATATTGATAATAATCTACATTATAGTTAATTAAAGACGCTCCAATATAAATATTGTCTTTGTATTGAGATGCTAATGTAAAAGTATATTTATTATTTCTTCCGTCAGTTGAGTTTTGAAAATACTGACCGTCAGAAAAAAGATATTGTTTGTTTTCAATATTTGGGTCTTCTGTCCAAGTAGGATAATTGCTGTTTCCCTGAGCGAACCATAAATTTTCATATTCATTAGCTGTTGAATAATCGAAAGCAAAAGCAAATTTATTCCAGCCATTATTATTTGCAGCATATTTAGGTTTAAATACAAATACACCACCAGTTTGTGAAAATTTCACATTGTCATTACTAGCATAAGTATTTTCACCATAATAGTTTGCTTTAGTATCAGTCCCGTTGAAATCTAAAGAGAAAGAAATTTCACTTTTCAAAAATACAGCTGCACCAGCAGGATTGCTTTCAATTGCTGTAATATCTCCACCTAAACTTCCAAAAGCACCGCTCATTGCATTAAAGCGTGCGGTACCGTCAATTTTTTCTTTGGTAAATAATACACCTAAATCATTATAACTTAAAGTTTGTGCATAAGTTATGTAGCTAGCGCCAAGCGCTACAAGAAATAATAGATTTTTCATAATAGGTTTGAATTTAAGGTTTTAATTACGCCTTGATGACGAATTAGATGATCCCCGACTAGATGAACTTGGTTTAGACGAGTTACTGCTAGATGATCGTGAAGCACTTGAACTAGATGAAGAACTTGATCTTGCAGCAGGCTGTGAGCGTGATGAAGAGCTTCTATTTGTAACATTCCTAGATTTATTATTAGAACTGTTATTTGAATTTGCGCTTCTGGAATTATTATAAGTTGAAGTTCTTTCATTAGTCGTTCTAGGGGCTGAATTCTGTCTAGTAACTGTATTATCATTATTACTTCTTCTTATTGAAGACGCACTTGAATTTGAAGTTGCATTGTAATTTCTATTAACCATGCTATATGGGGTTGAAATATTTCTTGAGTCTTCTGAATCCTCAACTCTTCTTGTGTTATTAGCCGATCTTACCGAATTAGGTGAGTTGCTATAAGCCATATTTCTTCTAGTACTACTTGATGATGAACGTGATCTTATAGAAGGGCTTCTCATAGAAGGACTACTACTTCTTTGTATAGAATTACCAGAGGATCTTGTTGGAGTTGAATTTGAGCGAGAGCGAGTTGTCGATTGATTAGTTGTTCTTCTTGTTGAAGTGTTATTAGTTCCTGAATATCTGCTAAGATTCGAATTTTTAGTTATATCATTTGAAGATCTTCTAGTGGCAGAATTAGCAGTTGTATTTCTACTAGTTGTGCTTGCAACAGCTGCACTTGCTGTTCTTCTTCCTGTTGTTGAAGTACTTGAATTGGTAGTTCTTCCAATAGTGCTATAAGAATCTCTTTTTCCATAATAGAAATCATTATTGTAATAAGGAGGTCTATAATAAGGTGGGTAATAACCACCACCATAATAGCCACCGCCATAATAACCACCGTATCCGTAGTAGTTGCAATAATAGGGTCTGTAATAATTATTGTAGTAAGGATAATACCCGTAAAATGGATAATAGAAAGGATTGTACCAATCGTATCCATAGCCGAAATTATTATAGCCTGAATTAAAAGTAATTGTTACATTTTGGGCATATTCCCATGGGGCTTTACCTTCATCACCATAATTATTATATGAATCTTCAGCATAATAATATTCGTCAACATCGGTAAAGATTTCACTATCTTCCTGTTCACCATTTTTGGTATAATCAATCTCTTCTAATTGTTTAGAAAAATAATTTGTATCGAAATTAGATTGACTTTGAACAACAACAGTTTCTCTTGGAATTACAGTTTCAGTTTCATAAATTCCATCGCTAGTGTTATAGGCGCTTTGGTAACTTCCGCAAGCGTATAAACTCACAAATACCAATGCAAGCATACTTATTTGAAAGACTTTTTGGCTAATTCTGTTTGAAACTTTCATAATCATTCGAAATTTTTATTGTTCAACAATTAAAAAAAACTAATTTTGTCGAAATTAGCATTTTTATTATAAAAAGGTGCAATATTTGTGCCAAACTTTTGATTATGAGTAAGAATTTAACAAAGAGAGAAGTAGATTATTCCAAATGGTATAATGAGTTGGTTGTAAAAGCCGATTTAGCAGAAAATTCAGCGGTTAGAGGCTGTATGGTTATAAAACCTTATGGTTATGCAATATGGGAAAAAATGCAAGCCCAACTAGATAAAATGTTTAAAGAAACAGGTCATGAAAATGCTTATTTTCCATTATTTGTACCCAAAAGTTTATTTGAAGCTGAAGAAAAAAATGCTGAGGGATTTGCTAAAGAATGTGCCATAGTAACACATTATCGATTGCAAAACGACCCTGATAATCCAGGAAAACTTCGTGTAGATCCAACTGCTAAATTAGAGGAAGAACTTGTTGTTCGTCCAACTTCTGAAGCAATTATATGGAATACATATAAAGGATGGATTCAATCTTATAGAGATTTACCTTTGTTAATAAATCAGTGGGCGAATGTAGTTCGTTGGGAAATGCGGACACGTTTATTTTTAAGAACTGCTGAGTTTTTATGGCAAGAAGGGCATACAGCTCATGCAACTAAAAGTGAAGCTATTTCAGAAGCGCTGCAAATGCAAAAAGTGTATGCTGAGTTTGCTGAAGGTTTTATGGCAATGCCCGTAATTAAGGGTTCAAAGTCTGAAAGTGAACGATTTGCAGGTGCTGATGAAACGTATACAATTGAAGCGTTAATGCAAGATGGGAAAGCATTGCAAGCTGGAACATCTCATTTTTTAGGTCAAAATTTCGCAAAAGCATTTGATGTAAAATATACATCTAAAGAAGGAAAACAAGAATATGTGTGGGCAACATCTTGGGGAGTTTCTACAAGATTAATAGGAGGGTTGATTATGACTCATTCAGATGATTTTGGTTTGGTGCTGCCTCCAAAATTGGCGCCAATTCAAGTGGTTATAGTTCCTATTTATAAGAATGATGATCAATTAGAAGCAATTTCCGAAAGAGTTAATGTTTTTGTGAAAGAACTTCGAGCTAAGGGAATTTCAGTAAAATTCGACAACAGAGATACCTTTAGACCAGGAGCGAAGTTTGCAGAGTACGAATTAAAAGGAGTTCCAATTAGAATAGCAATAGGAAATAGAGATGTAGAAAATAATACTGTTGAGGTTGCGAGAAGAGATACTTTAGAAAAAGAAACTGTAACTCAAGATACTATTGTTGATTATGTTGAAGTGTTACTAGATAAGATTCAAACTAATTTATATGATAGAGCATATGATTATAGAAAAGACCATACTACTGAAGTAAATTCATTTGAAGAATTTAAAGAAGTTTTAGAAAATAAAGCAGGTTTTGTTTCTGCTCATTGGGATGGAACAGTTGAAACTGAAGAAAAAATCAAAGATTTAACGAAAGCAACCATAAGATGTATCCCTTTAAATAATAAAATTGAATCAGGAAAATGCGTATTTACTGGGGAAAAATCGACTCAAAGAGTTTTATTTGCAAAAGCTTATTAATTTTTTAATAAAATATTTTGCAGAATAGAAAATAGTTGTATTTTTGCATCCGCAATGACGAAATAATGTCATCGCAAAAAAATAATAATGGTCCGTTCGTCTAGGGGTTAGGACGCCAGGTTTTCATCCTGGTAACAGGGGTTCGATTCCCCTACGGACTACAAAAATTTAATTAAAAAATTAAAAATGGCAAATCATAAGTCAGCATTAAAAAGAATTAGAGCGAATCGCGTTAAGCAATTAAGAAATAAATATCAGCATAAAACGACTCGTAATGCTGTGAGAGTCTTACGTGCTGCCACTGAAAAGAAAGAGGCTGAGGAATTGTATCCTAAAGTGGTTTCAATGCTTGATAAATTAGCTAAGAAAAATATTATTCACAAAAACAAAGCAAGTAATTTAAAATCTAAATTAGCAAAACACATAGCTGCTATTTAGTATTGTATTTTATAAAACAAAAAAAAAGCATCCCTATAAGGATGCTTTTTTTTTGTTTTAAAAGGTATTTGAAAAAGTTTAATTAACACAAAAATTTTTATATGGTAATAAAAAAAACAAAATTACGATACAAGTTTTAATTTACAAGAAGAAAGGTTTAATAGTAGTTTAGCAAGATTTAAAGATAATATTTATATGTGAACAACAGTAAATAGAAATTAACCATATATGATTTGCAAGATTATAAAGTGGTATTAAAAATTGATACAATATGGAAGCTAATTTAGAAATAGTTATCAATCAATAACCTAAATTACCATTCGTAGGATCTATTAGAATCTAACTTAATAAATATAAATAGGAGCATTGTAAATCCCCAAAGAGCAGAACCTCCATAGCTAAAAAAGGGTAGAGGTATCCCAATGGTTGGAAGCAGCCCTAAAACCATTCCAATATTTATGGTGAAGTGTATAAAAAATATTGCTGCAATACTATAGCCATATACTCGGCTAAATTTTAATTTTTGACGTTCGGCAATTTGTATAATCCTTAATAAAAATAAAACAAATAGTATAATAACAAAGGAACTGCCAAGAAATCCCCACTCTTCACCAACTATTGTAAAAATATAATCTGTTTGGTTCTCGGGAACAAAACCACCCTGAGTTCGCTCACCTTCTAAAAATCCTTTTCCTGTAAACCCTCCAGAAGCAATAGTAGTAACGGATTGATTGGTATTATAACCAATGCTTTTAATATCATCAGTTTTTCCAAGTAATATATTAAAACGATCTCTATGACGTTGTTCAAACACTTTATTAAAAACAATATCAACACTAAAAATAAATAGTACAGAAGCTAGATATATCCCTGAAATTTTCATCCAACCTTTTTTAAAAGCTTTTTTTCTATAAAAAATGAAATAAGCAAGAATTATTGTAAAAGCTATAAACGATCCTATTAAAGTATATGAGAATCCAAAATATAATGTAATTACAAAAAGAAATGTTGCAATAAAACCTACAGTAATGTAATAAATAGGTAACCCTTCACGGTACAAAACAAATATAAATGAAGAATATACCAATGCAGAACCTGGATCGGGCTGTAAAGTGATTAGAATAGCAGGAATAAGCAATATAATAAATGCCTGTAGTTGAGTATTTAGCTTTTTTAAATTAAATAGCTTATCACTTACTAACTTCGCTATTGCCAATGCAGTGGCGGCTTTTGCAAATTCTGATGGCTGAAAGCTAAAACCACCAAAATCATACCAAGATTTAGCACCGTTTATATTTTTTCCAAATATAAAGAGGCCAGCAAGGGAAATTAAGCTAATTACATAAATAATAGATCCAAATTTTTCATAGAACTTGGCGTCAAATAAAAGAATGAAAATGATAAGGGGAATACTAAGTCCAATCCAAATCAATTGTTTTCCATATTCTGTGGAAAAATTGATCAATTCATATTCATCATCAATAAATGTTGCAGAGTAGATATTTATCCATCCAATGATTACTAGCATAAAATAGAAGAGCACAAGTACCCAATCAATCCCATGAAATATATTCATTTTTTTACTTCTCAATTTTTATTTTTTTAATATTTGTCTATCATATTCCTCTTGAATACTACCATTAAACATACGTTCTTCAACCAAAGGTCTTGATATTTCTCCGTTTAAATATTTTTCAATCATTAGAGTAGCAATTGGCCCTGCCCAACGTGAACCCCAATAACCATTTTCAACAAATACCGCGATTGCAATTTTAGGGTTGTCTTTTGGAGCAAAAGCAATAAAGATTGAGTGATCTTGTCCATGCGGGTTTTCTGCCGTTCCGGTTTTTCCACAAATGTCAATGCCAATTACTTTAGACCAATGTGCAGTTCCTCTAGGGTTGTCAACAACATTAAACAATCCTTCAATTACAGGTTCAAAATGTTTTTTATCAATGGATGTATAATTTGGAATTGTAAATTTTTCATTTAAAGGAACGCCGTCAATATGCTTAGCTATATGAGGAGTAAAATAAAATCCCCTGTTAGCAACCGCTGCGGTCATATTTGCTAATTGAATTGGTGTTGTTAAGACTTCTCCCTGACCAATAGCATTAGAGATAGTAGCTGTTGACCTCCAGCGACCATTAGGGTAAATTTTATTGTAATAATCTCCATCAGGAACATTGCCTTTTTGTCCCACAGCTAAATCGTTACTTAAGTAATTTCCTAAGCCAAAACTTTTAACATGATTGCTCCAAATATTCATGCCTTCATAGGGCTTAGGATATTTTTCTATGGTTTTTCTGTAAACTGTTGAAAAGTAACTATTGCAAGATCTGTAAATAGCAGTATTCAATTCAATTGGGTATCCAGTTTCACAGTGACATTTCATAAATGACCCAGCGCCAGAACCATATTTATAACCACCATGGCATAAAGTGGTAGTACTTGGAGTTATGACATTTTCTTGCAAAGCGATTAATGCAGACATTACTTTAAAAGGGGATCCAGGAGGATATTGAGCTTGTAAACCGCGATCTAAAAGTGGCCGACTATTAGTGTCTAAATATAATTTCGTGAAATTCGCAGAGCGCTCTCTTCCAACCATTAGGTTTGGATCATACGTTGGCATAGAGATTAAGGCTAAAATTTCGCCAGTTGAAGGTTCAATAGCAACAATACCTCCTCTTTTATTAGCCATAAGGGCTTCACCATATTGCTGTAACTTACTATCGATTGTTAACGTAACGTCATGACCTGGAATTGAAAGTGTATCGAATAAACCGTTTTTATAAGGACCAATTTCTTTGTTAAACCTATCTCGTTGAATATATTTTACACCCTTTTTTCCACGTAAAATTTCTTCATATGTTTTTTCTATTCCTGCAGTTCCTATTAATTCTCCAAGTTGATAGTATGGATTTCTACTCATCATTCCTTCATTAACTTCACTTATATACCCTAAAACATTAGGTGCAGATTTTATAGGGTATTCTCTTAATGATCTTTTTTGAATATAAAATCCTTTAAATTTGTATAGTTTTTCTTGTAAATAGGCATAATCAGATTTTGATAGTTGTGCTACAAATGTCGATGGGATTCTTGTTGAATATCTACTGGCTCTATCAAATTTCTTCAAAAATTCTTCTTTAGTTATTTTTAATAAGCCACAAAATTCAACTGTATCCAATGGTTTTACTTCTCTCGGGATAACCATTATGTCATATGAAAGCTGGTTAGCAACTAGTAGCAATCCATTTCTGTCAAAAATATAACCTCTTTCGGGATATTCATAAGTGACTTTTATTGCCGAATTATTAAAAGGGTTACTGTTGTAATCGTTTTCTGTTATTTGTAAATAAAATAAGCGAATAATAAACACAAAACTTGTGAGTATAATTATAAGGGATAATAAACCAATTCTTTTCATTTATTTCTTTTTAGTAAGCAATGATATCCCTAATATAATAATTAGAATGGTAAAAATACTTGTTAAAAGCGTTTTGGAAATAACTGAAATAAAATCTTGAAAGCTAAAATAAGCCAAACCAAAAACAATAAAATGATGAATAATTGTTAAGATTGAAATAAATATAAAAGCATTACTAAGAGAAACTGTTTTGAAATTAAACAGTAAATAATCAAATTCTGTTTTGTTTAATACCATTTTTAATATAGGAAGCCTTATAAATGCTATAAATAAAGTTGCTGCTGCATTAATTCCGCCAGAATCAGAGAAAAAATCTACTGAAAGTCCAAGAAAAAAACTCAAAATTAATAGTGAACTAATATTTTTATGAAAAGGAAATAAAAATACCCAGGCAATGTAAATGAGTGGATTTACAAATCCAAACAAGTTTATATTATTAAATACAACTACTTGCAAAAGTATGAGACCAATAAAACGGAAGCCGTTTGCTATGCCTAAACTATTCATTTATTGTTTTTTGTTCTAAATTTAGTTGTTCTTCTTTTTCTAAAGTTTTTACAATTTGAACATGTCCAATTGCACTCATATCATTAAACAAAGCAATGTTAATTTGATGGTATTGATTGTTTTTTACTGTAAAATCTTTTATAACTCCTACATAAATTCCTTCTGGAAATAATAAGGATTTACCTCCAGTGATAATTGTGTCACCAACTTTAATAACCGCTTGCCTTGGAATATCTGTAATTTGAGTTGCATTATAGTTTTTACCATCCCAAACCATAGTACCAAAATGATTGCTGTTTTTTAAGCGAACATTAATTTTTGAGCTGCTATTTAAAATAGAAAGTATGGTTGCGTATTTAGGAGAAACATTTTTTATAACCCCAATAATCCCTCTTCCATTTATAACTCCCATTTCAGAAGTTAAACCATTGTTACTACCTTTGTTTATTGTCAAATAATTATTCCTTTTTGAATAATTATTATTGATGATTTTTGCAGTAGTATATTCATATTTTTGAGCATAGTCCAAAGTATCTACAACAACATAAGTATTTGGATTATAATCAATAACGGTTTTTTCTAATAGATTTTTGAGACGTGTATTTTCTTCAATTAAAAGTTGATTTTCAGTTTTTAAATGAAAATATTCATTAATACCATTTAATTTGTTGTAAAATCCGCCCGTTATAACATTTGCAGAGTTAACAAACTTACTTTTATGGTATGAGTGGTATTGAATTGTAAAATATAATGCAAAAATTTCCAATACTAAAAACAGCAGAAAAAATCTGAATGTTTTAATAAAATAAATTAGTTGCTGCATATTTTAATTATAGAAAAATGTATTATTTCATTAATACATTTTTGAATTTCTCCAAATCTTTAAGTGCCGTTCCAGTTCCTCTAACGACTGCTCTTAAAGGATCCTCAGCTACATAAACAGGTAAGTCTGTTTTTCTAGATAAACGTTTGTCCAATCCTCTAAGCATAGAGCCTCCACCAGCTAAATAGATTCCTGTATTGTATATGTCCGCAGCTAATTCAGGAGGTGTTTTTGAAAGTGTTTCCATAACAGCATCTTCAATTCTTAAAATTGATTTGTCTAATGCTTTTGAAATTTCTCTATATGAGACTTGTACTTGTTTTGGTTTTCCGCTTAATAAATCACGACCTTGAACCAACATGTCTTCAGGCGGTGTTTCTAAATCTTCAGTAGCTGCACCAACCTGAATTTTAATTTTTTCAGCAGTACGTTCACCCACATATAAATTATGTTGAGTTCTCATGTAATAAGAAATGTCAGCTGTAAAAACATCACCAGCAACCTTAACCGATTTATCACAAACAATACCACCTAAGGCAATTACAGCAATTTCAGTAGTTCCACCACCAATATCAATAATCATATTTCCTTTAGGTTCCATAATATCTATACCAATACCAATTGCAGCTGCCATTGGTTCATGAATTAGGTAAATCTCTTTA
>UPTN01001096.1_pt1 | contig 12380 bp, 12 predicted proteins | sample 2160111 | NCBI WGS metagenome assembly UPTN01 (sample SAMN06265058, study PRJEB28932) | marine metagenome | isolation source: Columbia River Estuary | place: USA:Columbia River Estuary, USA | collected 2014-05-05 | reverse complement strand
CATAAATTCAGGTCCACCTTCAATAAATTTAATTTTAATTGTTTTGTGTAAAGTGTCTTTCACTTCAACTTCAGCAACAACTACTTCTTCAGTTGCTTCTTCAACAGCAGTTGAATCCATAACTTCTAATCCATATTCTAGAACTTGTTGATGAGATAATGACTCATATTTGACAGCATCACTATGTTTTCTAGGATCCTTATCATATACTCCATCAGTTCCATTTTTTGCCATTAAGATAACTTCAGCTCCTAATTCAGCTGCTCTTAAAGCACTTGTTGTATCAGTTGAGAAGTAAGGGTTACCTGTACCTCCACCAAAGATAACAATACGATCTTTTTCCAAGTTGCTTATTGCTTTTCTTCTAATATAAGGTTCAGCAACTTGAGGGATATTTAAACTTGTCATTGTTCTTGTTTCTACACCTAGTGCTTCTAACGCATTTTGAAGTGCAAGAGCATTCATAATTGTAGCGATCATACCCATGTAATCAGCACTACTTCTTTCCATACCCATTTCACTTGCCATTTTACCTCGCCAGATGTTTCCACCACCAACAATGATTCCAATTTCTAAGTCTCCTAAATCATAAGCAGATTTAATTTCCTTAGCAATTTCTCTAACTTGAAGTGGATCAATAGCCATATTATCAGTACCTGCTAATGCTTCACCACTTAGTTTAATGATAATTCTTCTTTTAGGTTCCATAATTTAACCTCCCTTTATAAATATAGGACACTAAAAAAGTGTCCTAAAATCTTTACTTGTTAACTTGGCTCATTACCTCAGCAGCAAAATCATCTTGTCTTTTCTCGATTCCTTCTCCAACTTCAAGGCGTAAGAAAGATTTGATAGTTCCACCATTTGCTTTTAAATGTTTTTCAACACTTAAATCTGGGTCTTTAACGAACGGTTGGTTTACTAAACAGATATCTTTTAAGTATTTATTTAATCTACCTACAACCATTTTTTCAACGATATTAGCTGGTTTACCTTCATTTAGAGCTTCGTTAGTTAAAACTTGTCTCTCATGAGCGATAACTTCTTCACTAATTTCAGATTTATCAATGTATTGAGGGTTGATTGCAGCTACGTGCATAGCAACATCTTTAGCAACTTCTTCACTGCTTCCAGATACAACTACTAACGAAACGATTTTTCCACCCATATGAGTATAAGCTCCTATGAATTCTCCATCGCCTACTGTAACTCTTGATACTCTTCTTAAAGATAATTTCTCACCAATTTTTAAAGTAGCTTCAGTAAGAATAGCTTCTAATGTTTCACCATTAGCAACAACTTGTAATGCTTCTTCTAAGTTGTTTGCTTTACTATCTAAGATAGTTTGTCCTACTAAAGTTAATAGGTCATTAAATTCTTTATTTTTAGCAACAAAATCTGTTTCACTGTTTAATTCATAAACAACAGCTTCGTTACCTTTAACTGCGATACCACATAATCCTTCAGCAGCAATTCTTGAAGCTTTTTTTGCAGCTTTAGCGATTCCTTTTTCTCTTAACCAATCAATAGCTAAGTCCATGTTTCCTTCAGTTTCCGTTAATGCTTTTTTACAATCCATCATCCCGGCACCTGTTTTAATTCTTAATTCTTTTACCATGCTTGCAGTAATAGTCATTTTAATATTCCTCCATTGTCATTTTCACAAATTATATTATCATATAATCTAGATTTTTTCAATTAATTAAATTGTTTGATTTTTGTAAAAAAAGAGCCCTAAAGCTCTTTCTATATTACTTTAAAGCTTCAATTAAATCGGCTTTTTTTAGTTTTGAGATTCCAGTTAAACCTTTGTCTTTAGCTAATACTTTTAATTCAGCAACTGTCATGCTGTTAAAGTCTTTAGCTTTTGCCGTAACTTTTGCTTCAACTGGTTTTGCTTTTGCAACAGGTGCTACTTTAACTTCTGTTTTCACAGGAGCTTTCGCTACAGCTTTTACAGGAGCTTTTACTTCAGTTTTTACTGGAGCATTTACTGCTGGTTTTACCGCTGCAGGTCTTGCAGTTGTAGGTCTTGCAGTTGTAGGTCTTGCAGATGCAGGTCTGTTGTCTTCTCTTTTAACGAAAGGTTTTCTATCTTTGTTAAAAGGTTTGTTTGTTCTAGTGTCCTTATTGAAAGGTCTTTTGTTTTTGTCATATGGACGTTTGTTGTATTGGCTTCTATCGTTTTGTTCTTGTCTTGGTGGCATTGGAGTTTCAATGATTTCTCCACCTACAGCTTCGATAGCAGCATTTGCTAACTTACCAACGATAAGTCTTACTGATCTAATTGCATCATCATTCGCAGGAATAATTACGTCTACTAGATCTGGGTCACAGTTAGTATCAACGATTCCGAATACTGGAATTTTTAATTTTCTTGCTTCTAATACTGCATTTTTTTCTTTCATTGGATCAATTACGAATACAGCCTCAGGTAAAGTTTTCATATCTTTAATTCCACCTAAGAATTTTTCTAATTTTGCCAATTCTTTTTTAAGTCCAATAACTTCTTTTTTAGGTAATCTGTCAAAAGTTCCATCTTTGTCCATTCTAGTAATATCATGAAGTCTTCTGATACTTTTTCTGATTGTTTTGAAGTTTGTTAAAGTTCCACCAAGCCATCTTTGAGATACATAGAATGATCCCGTTCTGATTGATTCTTCTTTAACTACATCTTGTGCTTGTTTCTTTGTACCTACAAATAAGATTTTTCCACCGTTTTTGCAGATTTCTAATAATTTTTGGTACGCTTCTTCGACTAAAACGACAGTTTTTTGTAAGTCGATAATGTGAATTCCTGAACGACTAGTATAAATATACTTGTCCATTTTAGGATTCCAACGACGAGTTTGATGTCCAAAATGTACACCAGCCTCAAGTAACTGTTTCATTGTGATTACAGCCATTTGTAATTCCTCCTTTAGATTTTTGCCTCCACTACCTTCAACGCATAATGACAACTACATGAGCTCAAAGTCACATGCTCCGGTGTGTGTGTATTTTTACGGCTTTATAATTTTAGCAAACTTTTGCGTTTAAAGCAAGTATTTTTCTTACTTTCTATATATATAATATAAACGAAAACCAAGCTCAAAAAGAACTTGGTTTATTTGTAAGCTTTTATTGTATATCTGTATTGGTTGTTAACTAGCCCATTAATACCATTATATAGTGGTTTAAATAGCCAGTAGACTGTTAAGAAACCAGATATTGCCATCGTAATTTCAAATAATATATCTGCAGTTAAGTAAGGAATAAAATTATTCATACCCATTTGAATTAATGAAAACGGGATAAAAATCCAACCATATATAAACCCAAATACAAGTGCGAATCTTGCTAAAGTAACTTCATTTTTAGTTTTTCTTAGGAACGTGTGATAACTTACTGGAATGATATACCAAGCAAGTAACATTGGAATCATATAGAAAAGATTAAATCCTCCTAAAAACATGTTATCCAAAATTACATATGCAGTAATTAAAATTATGTTTTCTTTCAGTTCAAATACACTAGCGTAAAGAATTATTAATAAAACAGAAAAACTAATATTTGGTAAGATCATTAACATCTGTTCTTGAACAAATAAGATTGCTACACTCATAGCTATCATTGTCATTCTTCTAATCTTCATTACTTGCACCTCCTATTACTAAAAATTCAAACTTGTAAATTGCATTATTTTGTAGTTCAATTTGATCAATTCCTTGCACTGCATAATCATCATTAATATAGATTGAAATGTAGTTATTTTGCCAATTTGTAATTAGGGTATCAATCCCTAAAATTACACGTCCATTGATACCAACACTATTACAATCACTTGATGGATTATATGATGCATCAGCGCATAATATATCGTAGTTTTCATCAAGTACTTTGAATAGAGTATCCCCCTCATAATAAGGCAATGTTTTTGTTGAAACAATGTCGCCAATTTCATCAACTAAAACCACTTCAATATTTCCAGATTCTTCTGATTCTTTAGGTGCTGAAAAGTAGAAAAATGATGCTAATCCGATACCAATAAATACGATACTGATTAATATTTTTTTCATCTTCTCACTACCTCTCTATTTAATCGAAATTATATGGGTTTACAGCTTCATAAGTATTTGAATAAACAAAGTAACTTACTAAAGCTAAGAATGCTTGTGGTGTACTAAATGCTGCATCATCTTCTATGTCATCTGAAAGGTTCCAGTCAAATAATCCAGTCTCTGTTTGATAATAAGTTAATCTTAATACTGGGTTTGTATTACCAACAGTAAATGTTGATACTGGATCAATTCCATTGGCGATTAAACCAATAATGATTGATGCCATTGTTGCTGCGTTTTCAGTACCTGGGTAAGTTGTATCTCCCCAAACTGTATCTGCAGTTTTAAACCCACCAGTTTCTAACTGTGTAGCAATTAACTCTTCTTTAAATTGTGATACTAAATCAGTTGCTAATCCTTCGTATCCTGCAAGTGCTAAGATTGACATTGCTCCAACATCTAAATCATCAACTCCTGGTGCATTACTATCAAAAAATCCCATTGCATCTGATATGTAATCTATACTGTTAGTCCCGTAGTTAATAGAATCAAGTGCAATTAAAGTATAAGCAGTTTGTCCGTATATTCCAGTCGTTGCAACACTCTTAAGAGCAGTTATACTTTCTTGCGCTGCATCAGTTTCACCTGCTGCATGATACATCATAATTTGTTTAAAGAAATCAGTGTAAGTAACAGGATTTGGATATGTTGTAGATGCATAATTAAATATCTCTTCATCCGTTATATACTCTTCAGTGATACCTAATAATTCAAGAGCCATTAATACATTATAATCAATAAATGCTGTATTAACATACGAGCTTGCTTGATTTTCAATAAATCTGTCTATAGAAATATATACATTCGCAGCAGTTTGATCCCACCATGTAAATGTAAATGTAAATTTATCTCCATCTGCGAAGACAATATCATCTATTCCAACGCTAGACATTTCATCATTTTTACTAATTGCGATATAAGAACCTGAGAAAGGTATTACATCGTTGATACTAAGTAATAGTGTTCCATAATCTGAAGCCAATGTTGTTACAGTAAAGTGTTCTGTTATTAAATCTGTAAATGATCCTTCATAATCTCCATCATAATTTACATTAAATGATTCAAGATTACCATCAACATCTTCAAACTCAAATGATAGAGTATTAGTAACAGTAAATATTACTAACATGAATTCAAATACATCTCCATCTTCAAAAGTCATCTCTTCGATTCCAACTAATGATGCTTCACCATTTTTACTTAATTTAATGTATGAATTTTCATCAGATGTAACTGAATCAATTTCCACTAAGAATGCACCAAATGATGCTTCCTCAGTTACAACAACAAAATTTAATTCAAGAAGATCTAATAAAGTTCCTTCATAACCTTCTTCGTATGAAACTGCTTCACTAGTTGTTTCACCAGCTTCATCTACAAATTCCACCGTTATTTCATATGTGTCTAATTTTCCTTCTTCGCTGCACCCTGCAAGTACTAAACCTAGTACTAACATTGATATTACCAAGAACAGTTTTTTCATGTGTGAATCCTCCTATAGTATGTAATAAAAAAAACCATCCCCGGGATGATTTACACGTAAATATACTATAAAATAATACCTATAGCTATTGAACGTCTATACTCATGACCCAGGAGTATTACTTCTTATAGATATATAGGTAGGTCTACCGGCTTAACTTCATCCTACTATGCACCTTCCCGCTAAAGCAGTGGTATTTTGCATTTCGTCCATTTTACGGTTGCTGGGACAGCTTGAGATTTGAACTCAATTCCCTGTTATGTCTTACGACACCTAACATCTAATATAATTCTATGCTTTTCGTGGTTTATTGTCAATACAAATCACTACATTTTATGAATTAACCTTTAACCATCTATAAGCGCTATATATAATAAGAAAGCAATCATAATTTTTTACAAATTATGATTGCTTATTTGTTATTTTCCAGTACTACCAAATCCACCATTTCTAGTAGTTTTTACTTCTTCTTCTAACGGACTAACTAAATATTTTTGAAAAATACCTTGAGCTACTCTTTCACCTTTTTTAATAGTTACTGGATCTTTTGAAAAGTTCCAAAGTGCAACAAAGATTGCTCCATCATTAACTTCATTTCCGTAATAATCTTTATCAATAATCCCTACATTGTTAGGGATTGTAACTGAATATCTTCTAGGTAAACTACTTCTTGGATAAATCTTTAATACTTCGTCATCCATCATAAATGCTTTAACTCCAGTTACCCCAAGCCCAATTTCTCCTGGTTCAATAACTAAATCATCAATCAATTTAAGATCATATCCTGCGCTATATTTTGTGCTTCTTTTTGGTAATTCAATATTAAATATTTCAAATCCTTTTGCAATCTCAAAGCCTCTCATGGTCTCATCCTTTTCAGTAATTTAAGAACAAATAATTCTCTTTCTGTCCAATGGTATTTACTGTCATTATCAAAACATCTTTGGTTTGTTTCAATTGCCTCTTCTAACGTAACCCATTTTGGAACAAATTTAAGATCTTGTTCATAGTTATCTAGTTTTTGTTCGAAGTTTTCATCATATACTTCACAAAAGTAATAATAACTTCTTAGATAAAAGTATTTCTTATCATCATAGATATCATTGTAAATTTGATCGATATACCCTAAGCTTTCGTTTACACTACCAACTTCTTTTCCAACTTCTTCTAATACTTCTCTTTTTAATGTTTCCTTTTTCATTTCGCCATCAATGGCTCCACCACCAGGAAATTTATATTCATCATTCGTTTCTGAATATACTAATAATATTTTTGTTCCTTTTAAAATTATACCCCTAACACTATCTCGATAAATTATTGGTCTATGCCCTCGTTTGTTTTCTCTTTTATCAAATATCTTTAGTAGTTTCATTAACCTAGAACGATAACTAACTGAGTTGCAGAATCAAATCCATACTTATGGATATGTTTCTTAACTTTTTCAGCTTTCTTTTTAAAGTAAGAGTACTTATCAGATTTTTCAACTTTAACGAGTAACTTTTCCATAGTTTTATAGAGCCATTCAATCTCTTCTGCATTATTATCGATTTCGCGTTTATTATTTACTTCAAAAACCATTTTAATCTTAAGTGACGAATAGCTTTTTACTTTTTCAACAATCTCTACACCCTTAAAAGTTTCATGGTGAGTGTTTCCTATCTCACGATCAATCTCAGCTGCAAAGTGGTGAATAAGTAAATGGCTTTTTTGTCTCTTTGACAAACCATCACTAATCATTTCATTAATAATCAGTAAACCATACTTTTCTAATACTCGTTCCATTTCATTAAAAATGCCTTGTGGATCATCAAGATGATGCAAAGAATTAGATAACGTAACTATCCCAAATTCTCCATCCTCAAAATCCATATTAAGAGCGTCCATTTTTAAAAACTCAATCCTGTCATTTCCTTCAAAGTTTTTATTCGCAGTGTCAACGGCAATCTGAAGATTATCAATTCCTATCATCTTACCAGTACCTTCATAAAGACCAGCTAGTAAGCTAATAAAATTCCCGTTTCCAGATCCAACGTCTAGAACTTTCGCATCTTTTCTAGTGTTTAAAAAACTCTTTAATCTTCTCATAACAACGCCCCTCTCAAAAATATATTATATCATATTTTACAAATCAAAATATGTAGTTATTTTACTATAAACTCCAAAATATCCTTAAAAACTTCTTTTCTATTTGTTTCTTGTAATAAATCATGTCTAGCTTCAGGATATAATCTCATACTACCTTTTAACCCTATTTCTCTTAAGTATTCATATAACAATCTTGTTCCCTCACCAAATTCAGTTGAAGGATCATGTGTTCCACTTAAAACAAGCATATTAATATTATCGCTATATTTATCTCTAATGTTATTCATATTATTCGCGTTTTTAACAAGTTTTAATAAACTCATAAATGAATTAACACTAAGTCTAATGAATAGATACTGATCCTTTTTGTTAATTTCAGTTAATTCCTCATCCCTAGTAAGCCATTCTATAAAGTGGTTTATCTCTACTTTTTCATTTAATCTTAACTGTGTTTTCCTAAACAATCCATCAAATAGTTTTGATGGTTTATTCCCTTTAAACATACTGATAATTCCACCAAAAAACATAAACCCTCCAAGACCTTTAACACTTGATAATCCTGAACCAGTTAAGATGATTTTTTCGTACTCATTTTTATTATACAATAAATAATTTCGAATAATCAAAGCTCCTAAGCTGTGACCAACTGCATATATTTTTTGATTCTTATATTCTTCTTTTATCAATGCTCTCGTTTTATTCATCCCATCAATTAGTTTTAGTTGTCCGCTTTTACCAAAATCAACAACTTCTCCATCTTTTGATGTTCTACTTAGCCCTTGTGAAAGATGTTCTGTAAGATATACAACATACCCATTACGGTTTAAATACTCAGCAAATTCAATGTATCTTAATCCATGTTCATTTACTCCATGGAGTATTTGAACAACCCCTTTTACATTCTCTACCTTTTCCCAAACATAACAATGAAGTTCATTATAAAAACTATCTTTGATCTTTAGTTCTCTCATAAGGCACCCTCTCTACTTGATTTTATTCAAAGTCTCTTTGATGACTCTTACTAAATCTTTATGTGAATCATTATCCAAAATTCTAAAATACAATGATCTTAAAATGTGTTTTATATTTGCTAATATGATATATATACCTGGCCACTCTTCTCCTTTTTCAAATATAGAAAAAGACTCAATCCATTTTACTAATATATCATTACTTACTTTTTCATTTAATATAACAACTTCTAAAGCATTAACCATTCGTTCATCTTCATCACTAACAAATTGGTAATCTTTTCTAATAAATTTATCTCTAATAAGCTCAAGCATTACAGCTATTGATTCAGAGCTTAATACCTCACTCTTAAATAACTGGGTAAATAAATCCGCGCTATGTGCTATACTATGGCACCATCCAACTAATTCATCATAACCTCTTAAGTCAGATTCTAACTCAAAATATTTTCCAAAACTAAGAGCAATATCATGAACAACTTCATCAGATAAGCTTTTATCTGAGTTATGTTTATATACTAATATCGCTAACTGAAGTAAGGTAAACGACCTTTTAAGGACACTATATTCCTCTTCATTATTAATGTCATAAAAAAGATATTGATCACTTATTAACAACCTAGCTATCTTAATTAGTTCTTCTTTTTCTAAAACATTATCATGTAGTAAATGAGCAAGAACCGGATACACTAAATCATCTCTAATAAAACCATCTTTATCACCGATATTCTCAATAAGCGAATACGTTAAATCAATTTTATTAATATCACTAAAATCATACTTGTTTTCCTTTAGTGACTTAAGCAATTCTAATTTCGTATTATCAAGCATAGTATAACACCTCACTTTAACATTTAGAAAGCGTTTTCAAAGATAAACTAAAAAAATAGACTCTAACATGAATAAAGGGGTATGCAATCTAAGTAATATCATATTTAAGTCATTAATGTACCCTGATAACAGCACTACTAATATATTATAACATATCATCATTTATTATTGAAATTGATTTTTTTAAGAAAAAATAACTTTATTTATATAAATACCCTCATAATTAAAAAAAGTGTTTTCATACAAATTATTATTTAAAAATCGGTTAAATAGTGGTATTCTTTTAAATGTAAGCAGGTAGGAAAGGAGTTGATTGAATGAAAAGAAAAAATCATTTTTTCACAAGGGAGATAAAACATTTTTCAAGTATCCGTGCAAATCAAATATTTTTTGTATTTCTTATTCTTTTAATCGCATTCTTGGCTTACTTTTCAAAACTAGATACTCACCCTGGTAACTTCACTTGGATTTACAGTACATCGATGCAGGTACTTGGAGCTTTAATTGCCCTGTTACCTATCTCATATAGTTTCTACTTAGCAAATATTGATAAAACTAAAAACGAAGAACTAGATTCATATGTACTAGAAACACTAAAAAAAGATGGATATCACGAGTTGATGTTTGTAGTTACAGTAAGTGTACTTACAATCGTAATCAATCTTGTATTCTTCTTCCTAGAAGATAGAGAGGTTTACGCTTTAATAGCTGCGTTCTTCTCATTACTTAGTATCCAGCTTGTAAGTATCTTTATCTATCAATTATTTGATCCTGAACGAGCAAATATCATATTAAAGCAATTTGATGTTCCAACAGAATATGATCCAACTCATAAACGTGTTACTTTGGACGAATTTATCAAAGAGTATAAATCACTTGAAATTATCGTTAAAGATTTTATTTCTAAAGATGGTAACCATGAGAAATTAGGTAAGATGACATTCTTTGATGTCGTTGATACTTATTCAAAAGATTTTAAGTTGATCCAAATGTATTCTGAAGACTTCAAGGAAATCATTTTCCATAGAAATAATGTAACAGCAAATTCATCGGATGTTATGGTAGATTATACCAAATACGTTAAAATAGTTGGTTTAATAAAAGAATTTGATAAAGCAAACGAACAATTTGTAGCAGTCAGAATATTCGCTAATGTTTCATCTGTCAGAAACAAGATTGATGATGCACTGAATGAATACTTAGATGCCTATAACAATGGTAGAGAAGCAGATCTTATTCCAAGAAACTACCAAAGAAAACTTGCAGGAATATTAGTAAACCAATTTAACAGTAAATACTACAATAAACAAGTATTCGCAAAAGGAGCAACAACAGACCTTGAAATAGTGCAAAAGAACTTCTCAAAAAGAAAGCTTGTTGGGATTGACTTTAAACTATTAGATTCAAATAGATTTAATAGTGTTTCAAAATCATTATTCAGAAAATTACAAGACGAATATATGTACATCTTTACAATAAACTTCAATATCGAACATTCAGTATTTGAAGTAGCATATTTAACCAAAGATCATAAAATGAGATTCTATATAAAATAAAAAAGCGCAATTAGCGCTTTTTTTTATTTAAAACAATACATTATCAGTATATGGTTTCAGACAATCAACATTGTCAAACCCTACTTTATTTACTTTATTTGATACTTGATACTTCATTAATTCAATTTGATTTCCATTATTTATTATATCTTTCAAAGTATTTAAATCATTCATATCTGGATTCATCCAAGATTTTGCTTGTTCACTAGATAGTATAACTGGAATTCTATCATGAATTTCAATCATTTCTTTGGTAGCTTCTCTAGTTAGGATTGAAGTTGTATATATTGTTTCATCATTTTCTTTATAACTTCCCCAAATCGAAGCAAAATAAAGTGGTTTATCATCTTCGTTTTTAAAGTAGTATGGAACTTTACCTTTTTTTCTATCCCATTCGTAAAAGCCACTTACAGGTAAGATTGATCGTTTATTAAAAAACGAATCTTTAAACGTTTGTTTTGAATCAATGGTTTCACTTCTTGCATTTATTAATGGAGCATTATTAAAGGAAGAGTTAAATCCCCATTTTAATGTTCCTAGTCTGTAACATTTACCATCATTAATTAGTGAGTATACTTTTTCAGTAGGTGCAATATTATACCTAGGAAGACTAACTTCTTGTTTTTGATCTATATCTTCAAAATCATTATCAAGTAGTTTTATTAATTCATCATATGTATAACTTACAACAAATCTTCCGCACATATAATCACGATCCTTTTGTTTACCAAGGAGTAAACATATTTTTAATTTTATTATTATATAATTGTATTAAATCATTTCTAATCTTATTATCAAGTTTGTAACTAACTGCTTCAATATTACTAGCTAACTGCATCGAGTTTTTAACTCCAGGAATGATTGTTGTTACTGCATCAAAACTTGCTATAAACGATAATGCATATTTAACTAGTTTTTCATCATTAACAATATTTTTAATATCTCTAACAATCTCTGCTCTAGGTAATATCGCTTCATTATTCCATCTGCTTCTTATCCCAGTAAACTTACTATTTCCATCATACTTACCAGTAAGCCATCCAGAGTCTAAAGGCACTTTAATAACAAGCATAATACCTCTTTCCATAGCTTTATCAAATAGTTCTGAGACTTCTTGATGGACGATGTTAAACATTATTTCTATAACATCAACATCTAAATTTGTTAGCACCAAATCTAAGTCTTGCAAGGTATCAATTGAAACACCAAAATAATTGATTAAACCAATTTCTTTTAACCTATTAAATTCTTTTGAATGATTACTTCTACCAGCTAAAATATAGTGCGGCGGGTTATGAAGTATTACTGAATCTATATAATCTATTTGTAACCTTTTTGCCCTTTCTCTTATTTT
>UPTN01001090.1_pt1 | contig 12411 bp, 13 predicted proteins | sample 2160111 | NCBI WGS metagenome assembly UPTN01 (sample SAMN06265058, study PRJEB28932) | marine metagenome | isolation source: Columbia River Estuary | place: USA:Columbia River Estuary, USA | collected 2014-05-05 | reverse complement strand
ACTAATTTCTGATGGTGATCGTTATGCTGTACTGTCTGATATTTTAGGTGATGAAGATCATTTAGGGGATATGGACTTTAAAGTTACCGGAACTACCGAAGGAATTACAGCATGTCAAATGGACATTAAAATTAAAGGATTGAAGTACGAAATTTTAGTGAGTGCACTAAAACAAGCACGTGAGGGTCGTTTACATATTTTAGGCAAAATTGCCGAAACTATTACGGCACCAAATGAAGACGTGAAACCGCACTCTCCAAAAATGGTTACCAGAACAATTCCTAATGAATTCATTGGAGCATTAATTGGTCCTGGAGGAAAAGTAATTCAAGAACTTCAAAAAACAACTGGATGTACCATCGTTATTAACGAAGACCCAATTACAGAAGAAGGTATTGTTGAAATTTTAGGTACAGGACAAGAGGGTATTGATGCTGTTTTGGCAAAAATTGATTCTTTATTATTTAAGCCTGAAGTTGGTAACACCTACTCTGTAAAAGTGATAAAGATGCTTGACTTTGGTGCTGTTGTAGAATACATGGACGCGCCAGGTAATGAAGTCTTATTACATGTAAGTGAATTAGCATGGGAACGCACTGAAAATGTTAGTGATGTCGTTAAAATGGGAGATGTTTTTGATGTGAAATATTTTGGTGTTGATTCCAGAACTCGTAAAGAAAAAGTATCTCGTAAAGCAATTTTACCAAAACCTGAAGGTTTTGTAGAAAGGCCTCCAAGAAATGACAGCAGAAGTGGCGGACGTGATAATCGTGGAAGAGATAACCGAGGCAGAGACAATAGAGGAAGGGATAATCGCAGAGATGATAGAAAACCCAGAGAGGATAAGAAAGAAGATTAATTCTTTTTAAATATATAATTAAAGCCTATCAAAATTTGATAGGCTTTTTTATTGTTTTCATGATTAATATTTTAATAAAAGTTTAAAGTTTTTTGAGTTTGCTTTATTTATAATTAGTAGTTAAAAGACGAATAATTATTTTTACAGTTATTACTTATAAAGTTACTGCCTCCAATTTATTAATCTCGCCATTCGTTAATTTGTCCTGAATGCTTTCTGGTAGTATTTTCTCTAGTATTATGAAACATTTATTTATAAAACCTGGAATAATTTTTTTCTTTCCCTGTAACATGCCATCAATAGCCATTATAGCCACCCTCTCCGGACTCAAAACAGATTCCCTTGCTATGAAACTTACAATCCTGTTTTGATAGCATAATTTAGTTGTAGTGTTTAGGGGGCCGGGACAAACCATGGTGACTGAAATATTATCTTTTTTTAATTCTTTTCGTAAACTTTTTGAAAAAATCTGTAAATACGCTTTTGTTCCACAATAAACTTGTTTTTTAGGCAAGGGGAAAAAACCAGCCAAACTACCAACATTCAAAATACCTGAAGGTGCATTTTCTTTTAAATTATTCTGTAAGCATTTAATTAATAGTGTCGGTGCCGTAATATTGACTTGAATTTGATCCAAAATAAATCGATCATCTAGATCTTCAAAAAAACCTCTACTGAGAATACCTGCATTATTAACTAAATATTTAATTTGAATTCTATGAGACCTTACATAATCAGAGATCAAATAACAATTTTTAGTTTTACTTAGATCTACTTCCAAAAAATGCGTCTTAACCTTAAAGTTTCTTTGAATAAAAATTGAAAGCTCCCTTAACTCCGAGTTTGGTAATGCTACCAATACCAAATCAACCCCTCTTTTCGCAAACTCTAAAGACATGGCCTTACCTAATCCTTGGCTTGCTCCAGTTATTAATGCATAATAATTTTTCATGACGGTTAGTTTTTTAAATGATTAATGGTATGATTTAAACCTACTTTAAGCGGGGTTATTTTATAATTAAGTGAAGACATTGCTTTTTGAGACGAAGCGCTTCTATTTGTAAATAATGAATCTAATACTTTTGGTGTAAGTGCTGAACTTTTTCCTAATACCCAATTAAGTCTCGATATAAAACCTATACTTCTTTTATGAATTCATAATTAATTTCAAATATCGAAATCTTACTATGTGAAATATTAATAATCTCTTTAAACAAATCGGAATAATCAGTGTTTTCTCCTCCAATAATGTATTTTTCTCCTGAAATTCCTTTTTCCAAGGCTAATAATTCAGCATTTACAACATCATCTATATAAACATAATTGGCCTCAATATTTAGTTTAGAAGGCACATAGAGAAACCTGTCCTTCATTATTTTTGATATGATAGTATTTACGCCATTGGAATAGGTTTTTAAACCTGGCCCATATACCCTAGTAACATTTAAAATGGTGCATGAAAGTCCTTTTTTGATATATTCAGAAACTACTTCTTCAGACATTTTCTTGGTCAGTTCATAATCATTTGAATAGGATGCAATTCTAGGTTGATCTTCCGTAATAGGCACATTCGGTAACGATGGCCCAAATACAGATAAAGTACTTGTATAAATTACTTTCTTAATATTTTCTGCTAAGGATGCTTTTAAAACATTCGCCGTTCCAATTACATTGGTGTTATAAAAATTATCAATTTTATTACATTTTAAATCCGTAAATGCTGCTGTATGAAAAACAAAATCGCAATTTGCTATAGCATTTTTTATAGAAGTGTAATTACATATATCACCTTTAAAAGGTTTTATATTTTTATGTATTGGTATTTTATCTGAATTCAAATCTCTTATAAGGGCATTAACTTCGTAGTTTAGACCCGCTAACTTCAAAGCTAATTGATGGCCTATATAGCCTGTAGCACCAGTTAATAATACTTTCATGACGAATATGTTTTACGGGTTAAATGATTGAACATTGAAATTTCATATACCCCGGACAAGGTGATATGGAGTATGAATGCGGCCCAAATGTTATTTGTGAAATAGCTCAGGAAGCATAAAATGATTCCGAAAGGTATGGCGCCAATTATATCGGCTCTTGAATCAAAAGCGTGTATCAGCACATAAAGTGAAGTACAAATAATTACGGCTGTTATTAGGCCATTAATTTCTATTAAAGAAAAGAGTAAAACACCTCTGAAAAAAAACTCATAGGCAAATAAGAATACTATTCGAAGTGAAAAATATATCCATCTTTGCTTACTGCTATGTTGCGATGTTTCAATTGTGGTTTTTTTCTTTTTGTTAACCGAATGATAAGCAACCATGACCGAGATAATAATTAACCCAACCAGTATAATTAAAATATTTAATCCCGGAAAATCATTAGCAGTAATTAATTTTCTGTAATCTGGGGTAACTTGATAAAATAATATTCCAAATAATAGGATCCCTATAAGATGCTTTATATTTAAAAGCAATACCCCTTTCGTAGTTAATAAGGCTCTTTCAATATTTTGAATCTTTAAAATTTTATAAACATAACTTATGATGAAGTACACTATAAAACTTATTGAGATTAAATAATATAATTGCAAAGTGTTTTCCATTTTATTCGACCTTTAATTTAATGATTAATTTGCTTGTATGCAATTGTTTACCATCCTTAATTTGTTGGTTTTAACTGTACTTCTACTAAGGGGTGCACCACATCAATCAAAGTGCATTTCCCTTTTTTATAATGAAAAACACTATAGTTCCTTTTTGAAAAAGTCACTTTGTATTTACCTTTTCCAAGGTTTGAAATTTTTAGCATTTTGTTTTGCTTATCACAATACACCGCATGCACTCCTATAGGTTCTAAAAAATAAAGCATTACGAGATTCTGTTTAATAATGTCAACATCTACGCGTTTTAAAACATCTGATTTTTTGAAATAATAGTTCCCTTCATTAAAAGACAATAATTGGTCAACTTTTACTCTGTTGTTTATTTTTCTATAAACTGATGAGTAAATAAGTGTATCCCCTTTATAGACCGATCTCTCTTTTCCCAATACATTAAAGGTCAAAATCAGCTTTGCAGTAATATTACTCTTTACAAAATAGGAGGTAGTTTTACCCTTAGTTTGCTTTTCGATATCAATATGCCCTATGTTAGTATTCTGTTTCAGAACATTGAATGAAACGTTTTCCGAACTAACATTCAGATCATTAAAATTGGTATTTGACAGCAAAAAGAAAGGGATAATATACTTAATTTTGTAAACCATCCTTTTGACCCCAATTGTAATTTGATCTGAAGGAAAACTCTTCTTTACTTTTTTAAACAGGTATATAAAAAGCATGATAAGCATGGTTTAAATTTTAGATTCTATAACTTTTATGTTAAGTTTCTTTTTTTCTTTAGGAATACTTTCTTATTATGTAACCTCTTGTAATTGACACATTAAAATTAATTGCATTATGCAATAACATTATTATAAAATTATCGTTTTTGAGAATTATATTTCTTAATTTTAACAAAACTGAAAGGTTGATTTGTTAAATTTTGCAAATAATGCAAGAGTATTTTATAAATTATTTAAAGGAAAAAACTTCTCATAACACTTCATTTGTAGACGAAGTAGCTACCGTTTTAGATATTGGTTATGATGCGGCTTACAGACGTATTAATTCAAAAACAAACTTAACTCTTGAAGAAAGTGTTAAACTTGCGAGGCATTATAATATGTCATTAAATAAATTATTTGAAGTAGGAAGTCAAAATACTATTATTGCAGAATTATCTCCACGTTTAAAAAACCTTAGCGGTATTGAAGATTGGTTCAAACAATCTCTTAATAGCATTACGCCATTAACAAAATTAAAAAGTGCTTCCATAATTTATTCCGCGAAAGATATTCCAATTTTTCATACACTAAAAGACTCTTTACTAACTCGTTATAAAGTTTACGTGTGGCTTAAGGATGTAGATAGAGAAATGGCTAGAAATAAAATAACTTTTGATGATTTTGTAACAACCATACCCGAATCATTATTAGAAAGTGCTTTTAAATTGGGAGCGATTTATAAGGGTATAAATCTTATAGAATTATGGAATGATAACACCATTATTGGTACACTGCAACAAGTATTATATTATTTTGAATCACGACTACTTAGTACAGAAAAAGCCTTAATTATTTGCGATGATATTGAAGACATAATTAATCTTATTGAAGAACAAACTATAACACAAAGCTTAAAAGGGTCAAAAAATCATTCCGCTTTTAATTTATATAAAACCGATCTTCATACCTTGAATAATACCATTATGATAAATACTCCTTATCAAAAAATGTTTTTTCAACCGTTTACGGTTTTAACCTATTTTAAAATTGAACACCAACCCACTTGCGAGCTTATGTATAAGTTTTTCAAAAAACAAATGTCAAATTCAAAATTATTAGTGAATGCAGGTGAAAAAGACAGGAATTTATTTTTTAATAAAATGCGTCAAAAAATAGAAAGATTGAGAATGCGAATTAAAATTGACGAGCCTTTTGCTTTTGAGTAAACAATCAAAAGCTCCCCATTTCTGGGAAGCTTTTTTTGATAAAACCAATCATTATAATAAACCCCTTTATTTATAAAAAAATCGACTGATCTATCAACAACAGAGGTGCTGTCAAAACCGCTGCTATAATAGATACTCTCGTGTTCAACCCAACAAAATTTAGCAATTTCTCTTTTTCACAATTATCCCTGGGCAAACATCAAGAGTATTCTAATTTTTTTATTCCATCACGTGAATAATATTCTCATTAACTTCTTTAATGGGAAAAATAAATTTCCCTTCTTTGGTAATTAATGTTAAGTATATATTATCTATGGCTTCTACCTTTCCTTCTATTCCGCCAATTTTTATTTTCTGACCTGGCTTCAAATTTTTTCTGGAATAAAAGCCAAACAACAATCGTTGCACTATTTCTTTAGACCCCAATCCAAACGAAATTGTAAAGGAAAGCAATAATGCCCCTAAAATTAGGGTTATATTACTGGTAATCACCTCCGTGTCAATTCCTGCTTGATTTAATGCGGTAATAGCTACTATAACAACTATAGCAAAAAACACTATACTACCAATAATATTTGAGCCTCCAATTTCTAACGATTTAAATAAGGATTGGATGGAGTTTTTAATGATATTCGCAATATAAATGCCAATCATCATAATTGCAAGAGCACTAAACAGTTTTGGTAAGTAACCTATAAAATTTGCAATTCCCTGGGTTAGCATTTTCAAACCTAGAATCTCTGAAATTATAATAAGCATAAATAAAATTAAAATCCACTTTACAACTTTTAAAACAATAATTGTTGGTTTAATTGATACATTTTTAAACATATCTATTTCATTCATCTTTTCGGTCAAAACATCAATCTTCGAAAACTTTAATGCTTTTTTTATAAAAAATGAAACAATTTTAATCAATAACCACCCTATTATCAGTACAGCAATAACCGCTATCAATTTTGGCGTAAATTTCAATAGTTCTCGCCACATATCTTCAAATACGGATAAGTTAACTTGGTCTAGTTGTAATGCTAATTTCATTTTTTCTACTTTTTAATTAATATGATTATTTTTCTTCTTTTATCCTTAATAAATTTTCAATAATTCCCGGATATTTGACTACTAATAAATCTGCGGCATCAATGGTAAGTTTTATGAATGATATATCACTCATAATTTTTCCTTTCAACTTCTTTGGAAGTTCCTCCTGATGTAATATCTTTTTAAAAGGGTTCTCCATCGTTATAGTTTATTATACAGTTCAATAACTTTTTCTTTTGCTCTTTTTAATCTCATTTTAACAGCGCTTTCTCCTATTTCGAATACTGTTTGTAATTCTTTAATAGAAAGATCATCTTGGTATTTCAACAATAGTATCATTTTATCATTTGGGTCGATCATTGTCAATACCTTCGTTAATTTTTTGGCTTTCAACTTAAAAATATCATCATCAGATATTTCATCTAAAACCGTTGCACCTTTAATAACTGCGCTTTCATTAACCTCCTCTTTGTTTTTATAGGAATCTCTTTGTACATAATTCACACAAAAATTATAAGTAAAAGAATAGAGCCAGGTAGAAAACTTAGACGTTCCTTGAAATGAATTCAATTTTACATATAACTTTATAAAAATGTCATGTGTTAAATCTTCTGCCTGTGTTTTTGATTTTGCAAATCCTAAACATTTATTATAAACCAAAGGAGCGTACCGGTCATATAATACTGCAAATAGAGTACTATCCTTAGTTTTAATAATTTCATTAACCAATTCCTCATCACTAAGTTGGTCAATTTTGACAGCAGGTTTCAATTTGTTTTTCTATTTCATTAATAATAAGAACTTCGAATAAATAAATGTTTCTTTTTATTGACTTTATAAAAAAGTTTACTTTATGTTTCACTTATTTAATAGTTCGTTTATACTTATGACACAATAACTAAAAAAAAGTCACAATTAGCAATTAAAAAAATTATTTTGTAACATTTTGTAACCATTTACCGTATATATAAGTACACGACAAAAAATAAGAGTATTAATTTAAATTAAATAAATGAGACAACTTAAGATTACAAAACAAGTTACCAATCGCGAAACGGCTTCTTTAGATAAATATTTACAAGAAATTGGTAAAGTAGATTTAATTACTGCTGACCAAGAAGTTGAATTAGCACAAAGAATAAAAGCTGGTGACCAATTAGCCTTAGAGCGTTTAACAAAGGCTAACTTACGTTTTGTAGTTTCTGTAGCAAAGCAATATCAAAATCAAGGATTAACATTACCGGATCTTATTAATGAAGGAAATCTTGGTTTAATTAAAGCTGCAAAACGTTTTGATGAAACAAGAGGTTTTAAGTTTATTTCTTATGCTGTTTGGTGGATTCGTCAATCGATATTACAAGCTTTGGCTGAACAATCTAGAATTGTACGTTTACCATTAAACAAAATTGGTTCCATAAATAAGATTAATAAAACATTTGCAAGATTAGAGCAAGAAAATGAGAGACCACCATCTGCCGAGGAAATAGCTAAAGAATTAGATATGACCATTAATGATGTAAAAGAATCTTTAAAAAATTCAGGTCGTCATGTATCTATGGATGCGCCATTAATTGAGGGTGAAGATTCCAATCTTTATGACGTTTTAAATTCTGGGGAGTCTCCGAATCCAGATAGAGCTTTATTACATGAATCGTTAAAAACAGAAATTGAACGCGCTTTAGAGACATTAACTCCTAGAGAAGCAGATGTAGTATCATTATATTTCGGATTAGGTGATGCGCACCCTATGACCTTGGAAGAAATAGGCGAGACTTTTGACTTGACTCGCGAAAGAGTCCGTCAAATTAAAGAAAAAGCGATAAGAAGATTAAAACACACTTCTAGAAGTAAAATACTTAGAACCTATTTAGGTTAATTTAAGTATTCTTCAAAACGGATAGTCAAAAAAACTATTTGTTTACAGATCAATAAATTGAAAACTCTCAACAATGTTGAGAGTTTTTTGTTGTAAAAAGTTTTATAATACTATTTTTGTAAAAAATATATAATGAGTCATCTAATAGCCCCCTCTATATTGGCAGCAGATTTTGCCAATTTACAACGTGATGTAGAAATGATTAACAATAGTGAAGCTGATTGGTTTCATATTGATGTTATGGATGGTGTTTTTGTTCCTAATATTTCTTTTGGAATTCCAGTAATTAAGGCTATAAAAAAACATGCTAAAAAAGTAATGGATGTACATTTAATGATAGTAGATCCTGACCGTTATATAACTGATTTCAAAAATGCTGGAGCGGATATTTTAACGGTACATTATGAAGCTTGCACACATTTACATAGAACCATTCAGGCAATCCGGTCAGAAGGAATGCAAGCTGGCGTTTCCTTAAACCCACATACACCAATTTCGGTATTAGAAGACGTAATCTTAGATTTAGACCTAGTGCTTATTATGAGTGTAAATCCAGGATTTGGAGGGCAAAGTTTTATTGAAAATAGTTATAAAAAAATCATTCAATTACGAGATCTAATCGAAAAATCAGGGTCCAAAGCTATTATTGAAATTGATGGTGGAGTAAATGAAAATAACTGTCCAAAATTAGTTACCGCAGGTGCCGATGTTTTAGTTGCCGGAAGTTTTATTTTTAAAAGTGATAATCCTACCAAGACCATTGCTAAACTAAAATCTTTATAATATTTTTTTAAGACTCCATTTTAATATCCTTTATATTTAATTGTAAGGAAGTTCTGCCGTTCCAAGTGTTTTCTTCAATGGTAAAAACAATATCAAATAGCTTCCCTGTTGAAATGGCATCATAATAACTACCCAAGTTAAATCCGATACCTTCTATTTTCTTTTTTCCATCTTGGCAAATCAAACTCAATTTTAAATGACTTTCATCGGCGCCAACTTTTCTACTATATCCAGTATCTTTCAGGCCTTTTGATAAAAATACAGGCTTCATATTCTGAGGGCCAAACGGGCCAAACATTTTTATAATTCTATAAAATTTAGGTGTTATTTCAGAAATTTCAATTTCTTTATCAATTTTAATTTCAGGATTTAATAACTCTTTTGGAATAGAATCCTTCACTACTTGTTCAAACTTTTCTTTGAAATTTATATAATTAGATTCCAAAAGTGTCAGACCTGCCGCATATTTATGCCCTCCAAATTGTTCTATATATTCAGAACAAGCCTCTATCGCATTATAAACATCAAAACCTTTTACTGATCTCGCAGAAGCCGCTAAATTTTCATTATTCTTGGTAAAAACCAAAGTTGGTCTATAATGAGTTTCTATTAATCGTGACGCCACGATACCAATAACGCCTTTATGCCAATTTTCTTGGTAAACAACCGTTGTAAAATTTTTCTCTTCCGTATTGGTCTCTATTTGATTAAGTGCCTCTTGAGTTATTAACTTATCTAGATCTCTTCTATTTGCATTGAAATTTTCAATTTCAGCTGCTTTTTGTTCAGCATTATCATAGTTATATTCTGTCAATAATTCAACAGCATAACTACCGTGCTTCATTCTCCCAGCGGCATTGATACGAGGAGCAATAATAAAAACGACATCTGTAATAGTTAGTTGATCTTTTTTTAATTGATTAATTATGGCCTTAATACCTGGTCTCGGATTTGAATTAATTTGTTCTAATCCATAATATGCTAAAATCCTATTTTCACCGGTCATAGGAACAATATCAGCAGCTATAGCTGTAGCTACTATATCCAAATAAACGGTCAGATCTTTAATCGTTTGGCCTTTTCTTGAAGCTAAAGCCTGCACCAGCTTAAAACCAATGCCACATCCGCATAATTCATCATAAGGATAGTTACAATCCTCTCGTTTTGGGTCTAAAACAGCAATTGCTTTTGGAATTGCCGGCCCGGGTCGATGATGATCACAAATTATAAAATCAATGCCTTTATCAGAAGCATATTGAACTTTATCTATCGCTTTAATTCCACAGTCTAATGCAATAATCAATGAAAAACCATTATCTTCTGCAAAATCAATACCCTGATAGGATATGCCATATCCTTCATCATATCTGTCAGGTATATAAGTTGCTACTCTTGAATAATCTGTTTTTAAATAGGATGAAACCAAAGAAACCGCAGTTGTGCCATCCACATCATAGTCACCATAAACTAAAATATTTTCTCCCTTTACAATTGCTTCTTCAATCCGATCAATAGCTTTTTGCATGTCTTGCATTAAAAAAGGGTCATGTAAATCATCTAATGAGGGTCGGAAAAAATCTTTTGCTTCTTGATATGTATTTATGCCACGTTGTAATAATAAAGACGCTACATTTAAGTCCACGGAAAGTTCGCTTGCTAATGAAGAAACTTTATCAGAAGGAGGATTTGTCTTAAGCGTCCAACGCATATTAATAAATTTTGGTTATTCTATTCTTCGAAATATTGAATGGCTGTTTTTACCTCAGCAAACTTTTTAAACATTGCCATAACTCCACAATAACGCTCCTCTGATAATTTCACTGCCTTTTCAATTTTATCTTTCTTAAAATCTTTACCATAAAATTTAAATGTCATTTTTACTTTATGATAATATTTTGGATGTTCTTCTGTAAGTTCTCCTTCAACATCAATGTTAAAATCTTTAACTTCAGCTCTCATTTTTTTTAATAAGGAAACTATATCTAATCCTGAACAACCTGCCAATGCCGTTAACATCAAAGATTTTGGTCTATATCCTTTACCTTCACCTCCGACCTCTTCATTGGCATCAATATTCAAATTACCCCCTTCATTAGTTGATTCAAATTGCATTTTTCCTTTCCAAGTAGTTTTAACTATATTTATCATAATTAAGATATTTTTTATATTTTTTTCAATACCTCAAAATTAATTAAAATAATACTCAAAATGCCTTTAGTAACACCTCTTTCTCCAGATCATAATTTAGAAACCAAACAGCTTGCTGAATTTTTTAATGAAACGCTTGGGTTTTGTCCTAATTCAGTGCTTACGATGCAACACAGGCCAGCTATAAGTAAAGCCTTTATCAATCTAAATAAGGCGGTTATGGCCAACGATGGCCGGGTCACTTCTGCCTTGAAACGTTTGATTGCATGGGTAAGTAGTAACGCAACTGGTTGTCGTTATTGTCAGGCGCATGCTATTCGGGCCGCAGAACGTTATGGCGCCGAGAAAGAACAATTAGATAATGTTTGGGATTATAAAACGCATCCAGCATTTAATGAAGCCGAAAGAGCTGCTTTAGATTTTTCATTGGCTGCTAGTCAAGTGCCAAATGCGGTTGATGAAAATATCAAATCACGTTTATACCAATATTGGAATGAGGGTGAAATTGTTGAAATGTTAGGTGTTATTGCCTTGTTTGGATACTTAAACCGCTGGAATGATTCGATGGGTACTTCTATTGAAGATGGCGCCATTGAAAGTGGCAAACAATATTTAGGAAAACATGGGTGGAATAAAGGGAAACATATTTAACATAAAAATGAGCCCAATTTCAACTACAGTATTCCTTACTCATTTTCATTCCAATGTTTTTGCTCAGCCTCACTAAGAAAGGTCCATGCCACTATACGCGTAATTTTATTCCCATGATACATGGGTATGGTTTTAATATCTGTCGCATTGAGTTTTTTTAAAGAAGCATACATACTTTCTAAATTTTCTTTTTTGGAAACCAAGGTAGTATACCAAAAGCTTTGCGTTTTACACAAAGAACTCTCATAGAGATAGGTGTGAACAAAGGCTTTTTCGCCACCTTTATAGCATAACTCATTAAACCTGCCACTAAAATTACGAGCTACTGTGTTACTTCTAGCTCCTAAACCTTTTAGTTTTCTAATATTGGCTTGCATAGCTTCCTCTTCAGATCTATAAAAAGGAGGATTACACATGGTTGCAGAAAACTTATCACTACTATTTAAAATTCCCTTAAAAATACTAGTTAAGTCCGTTTGATGCCTCCATTTTATAGCATT
>UPTN01001085.1_pt1 | contig 12486 bp, 8 predicted proteins | sample 2160111 | NCBI WGS metagenome assembly UPTN01 (sample SAMN06265058, study PRJEB28932) | marine metagenome | isolation source: Columbia River Estuary | place: USA:Columbia River Estuary, USA | collected 2014-05-05 | reverse complement strand
TGCTCCTATATTGCAAGTTACAACCATACCTGTTATATTCGTTACTTCCCCAATTTCGTAAATCTTACCGGTTGAGGTATTTTTGTAATGTACAACGTCTCCTACTTGAAGAGAAACGTTAAGTACAACATCGAACGTTAGTGTTATTGAATCCATTATACCATAGATGTTTGATAGACACTCCATATTGAACCGGAGATACCTGTTATTTTAATTGTTACTATAGATGATCCGCCTAAAGCTTTTGTATAATTTAATGATACGTTACCAGCTGCTGAATCTAATCCTGTTACACCTACTGTATCTATACCTGATGTATATACTAGGTCTCCTACGCCAAATTGATTACCAAAGTTTGAGGTTACACCTCTTACATTTCCAGTGGTAGCTATATCAGCCGCCTCTGTAAAAGTAACTGCATCTCCTATAGAAACTAAATTCCATGCTGCTGTTTTTCCGTAAGCTGCTCCATTCCCGTTTGCTCCTACATAAGTAAAACTATTCAATGAGGTTACGGCTTCTACATCTACTATAGCTGCTGCTCTTCCTCCATCAGTTAGATTATTACCGACAAATAAAGCATCTGCTACAACCACATCTTCATACATCAATTCAATTCTGTCAGGAGTATCTCCTGCGTCAAAATGAACAGTAAATTCTCCACCAACATCTCCTACCACAACAGGTATATAAAATATACCATCAGAAGAAGAAATTTGAGTGCTGTCACCAGCCGCGATACCAACTCCAATAGAAACGGTAGCAGGATCAGAATAAATATAACCATCGCTAACAATATACTCAAACGAGTCCGTATAGTTTTCCGTGCCATCGTGTGTATATTTTATTTTATTATCCGGTTTCAATACAGCGGTTCCATGTAACGGTTCTACAGATATGAATGGAGCTCTTAATGTTCCACCATCTGGATCGTAATCATTGGCAAGTATATCGATAGAGACTACACCCCCTTTGCTAACATTTGCTGAATCATCAACAGCAACAGGGTTAATGTTGAATAAGTTAGTTAAAGATAAGTATGAAACAGCATCAATCTCTCCGAATGCAATTACAGCACCAACAACTTCTATGGTTATTGTAGTTGAGCCATCTCCGGTTACTGATAAGTTAGGGCCATGTGTTATTACAAAGCCTCCATTTAAAGCTGGATCAGTATTACTTATATCATCCCATGATGGGGTTCTAAGCATTTTTATCTTAGATCCGTCGTCTTTAGTTATTTCAAACTTAGCAAGGAATGCGTAGTTGATCTGTTCGTCGTAATCGATCACTCCAAATCCTGATACTTCTAGCTGCCCAGATTCTACTACTGTATATCCTGCTAATGGATTATGAGTTAATGTCCAGGAGTTTCCTACTCCAGCGTATACTGTTATTGGGTTTGGCTGTATGAAAACAGGATTGATATCTCCTGATAATGTTATTGTGTATATTGTATCTACAAGCACTTCTGGGAATGGAATCTCAAATTTTCTATATCCAACCGGGTTATCTATAGCTACAGCGTTAAAAAGTACAACAGGGCCGCCTCCGGCGTCACTCTCCATTGTTATTGTTATTGAAGCGCCAACATCTCCAAATATTTGAAGTATGTGACTTGAAGCATCCAGGTTCATGAAATAATCTCCCGCTAAGTTCTGATCGCTAGGTCCTTCAAAATTCCTAAATATATAAGAACTATAATATGGACCTACAGTCGGATCAAGCACCGCTTCTGCGTTAGCTGTGAATTTGATTTTATCTCCAGTAACTATTGCCGCAGTTAATGTATACTTAACCGTATACTCAACCTCTGTTAGTTCATTGTTAGCATTAAGAGTATCAACTCTTGTTACCGTGTAGTTTTCTGGGAACGCGTTTGTTAGATATACTAAATATGATGGATCAGTTAAGAATACGTTATTTGTATCTCCTGTAAATGTTAATGTGAACAATGTTAATTCATCACCAATATTGCCAGAACCTGAATAAGCAATAGCAGCTGAGCTAGTTTGATTTGTGTTATCTGTAACTATCTCATAAGTTCCAGCTACTGAATATACATTAGCAACTGCAGTGCCATCTATATCTATAGCTAGGTTAACCTCTGCTGCTGGCATAATGAAGCTATCGTCAAATGTGAGTAAACACTCAACAGTTGATCCATTCTGTGAAAACACAGCGCTTAAAACCTCAGAAGGTAAAGCGTCTCCTATAACGAAATCAGTAAACGTAACGGTATAACCAGCATCGGCAGTGATTGTTAGTACTACCGATGGTGTTGTTAGATTTACTTGATCCCCAGCATTAGCTATAATTGATGAGGATGTTACTGTATAATTATTGTGCATATTATTTTATTTAGTGATCTGATGGATCGTCAAATATATTTATTGTGAACGTTGATGTTTCTATGTCTCCACCAATACTTACCAAGTTACCTATACCTTGTACAGAAAATTCTTTAGTATCTAATGATCCTGATTGTGAGTCATTATCCCACGTGGTATCTAAACCTCTAATGTAGTTGTAAAATTTACCTTCCCTTTCTTGCCAAGATAATACTCTACCGGATTGTTGATCTGTCTCTATTTCTGGAGCTATCCACCCGTCTTGTCCTTCGTATGATATTGTTTTAAACCTTTTGATATTAGAAACAGCATCGTTAAATACAAATGTAATACTTGAATCTACCGCAGTATTCCCATACCATGAATTTCTATTAATTTCATCGTCGTGAGCCCAAGGTAAACCATTCTTAAACGTATAATAAACATTATCTAATGTTACCGCAGCTTCGGGATTTACTCCCCACGTGCTACTCCATCCGCCGGCTTCTTCGCTAAACTGATGGGTCTTTCCGTTCATTGTAAGATTGTACTTACCTGTTTCATCATCGAAACTACCTAAAGTTTCTGTTGCTACTGCAAATTCTTCTTCAAGTTCATTTTCATAACCTGTAACTATTGGCGTTAATCCATCTCTGGACAGTCTTAAAGCTACTCCTCTTCTTCTATCTGTGCAATATACTCTAAATCCGTATGAAGCAAACGACTCTGCGTCCATTCCAAACTCGCCCACGTAAGGTCTAACGTCTCCTATTACTGCATTGGATGCTGTAACATTAATCGATCCGTCGGCGTTGTATAACGCGTCCTTATCAGCTAGCGCTTGTAAGATTTTATCTTCACAACCTATTATCATATCGGTATCTCTAGCGTGCAATTTAGTTATTGCTCCATATATTGGAGATATTTCCTTTGTTATAGGCTCTGCTATTATAAATTGATTAGTATTATTTGTTGCCGATTGTGAATTAAAAATTCCGCTCCATATCATTCCATTGGGAATGTGTTCTTCTCCGTATGGTTCATCAACTACAGAGGATACTTTTGGTCCTTTGTCTATGTAAACCGCATTATAATCATCTCGTATTCTATTTGATTCAACCCCATTCCCGAAAGAAAAGCAATTGTAGTAATCGAGTGTTTTTAAATCTTCATATTCCGCTATAGGGAATGCATCACTAGCCTCGTGATATATGTTTAAATCTATACCTTCTAATGGTTCTGTTTCAAATATCGCTGGGTTCTTAGACGTAAATGCTGCTACATCTTCTAAACCAACTATTTCAACTGTTATATTCTCATCTGTAACTCTAGGCGATACTGTTTTCTTTAATCTCTTATCAAATAATACATAGTACCTAGTGTAGTTATCATCTCTATAATCTGGTACGTAATCAGCTTTCGCTTGCTCTATTGTATATATTGTTTCAGGGTGATTTGAGAATCTTATTCTTGTTCCAACTGTATTAACAGCTGCGACTAAAGCATTATCTATAGGATTTCTATGTCTCTTTTCAAATACTATGTCGTATAAAACATCGGTATTGTCATTTGCCCAACCTGGCATTTTATCTATACGTAATCCTCCGTTGCTACCTCCGACAGTGTAATCTAATCTTGGGTAGTTTCCACCTGCCCATATCTTAAAGTTTATATCTCTGTTTGGGTAGCCGTCATTTGCGTAGTAACAGTTCGCTGCATTCAATACAACATAATTTTCTGACGATGCAAATAAATCGTTTAACACTTGGTTTGACTCTAGTTTAGCAAAGAATCTTCCGGTAAACTGTTCCTGATCAGCTACTTCTTGTTCTTCATGTACGCTCATTGAAACTCTTTCGTTCACAAGAGGTGAATTTGTAGCTTCAGGGTCTGTGTATAAAAAGTTAACGTCTTCCTTGAATGGATCTGTTACATACACCTTAGCATATGTTCCTGATGATCCAAGAATACCACTGAAGGTGGTAACAGCCTCTCCTCCAGACAAAGATACATTAGCAATCTTGTAATATCTAGATGTAGATACACCTGAAGAGAACTTTATCCAAGATCCAACGACCAGCTTCTCTAATAGTATAGATGTTATTCCATCAACAGCATTCTGCTTATCTGATGCTATCAAAAAGACTTTTGAGTTAGGTATAGGTGTTGACCCTGAGTTTTTCACAGTCTGACCATTACCGTCCCCAAAGTTTGTATCAAACCATATTACAGATTCATTAACAACTTGTTTCTTTGTAGCGATCTCGACTGGCGCTTCGCTTTGAATATCTATAATCTTAAATTTGTTGTCGTCAGATGATACATATTCATTCTTATCGTGTAACTTCTTTGCTACTAAATAACTGTCGATAGTTACTTTGTTGCGTTCTGAAGACGGAAATGAAATCCACGTAGCCAGCTTATCTTCTGTTTGATATAATCTATCAGCAGCTAAATTGTAATACTCATTAGAAGTGTCCTTTACAAAATACTTAAAATGTGTTGCCCACTCTGGTGGATCGCCTTGTAATTGAAATTGTAATTTATTTGAGCTTGGCGCATCTTGCAATGTAGTTTTAACTACACCAGATTTATCAGATAATATTGGAGTCTCACGACCCATTACATCTTTATATACTACACCTGCTTGATATGTTCTTAATGATTTTATTGATTCCTCAGGCTCCCCAATTTCTTCTACACCAATAGACTTAACTAATGCTTTTTCAAAAGATATCTTGTTTGGCACGTCATAATTCTTCTTGTAGTTACCTAATATAAACCTATTAGCTACAGCAGATAATGATTTTGCTGAATTTGGAACAGCGTCCCACGGCCTCAGTAATTGATTAGATTCAACTAACTTATATATAAGCTCATTCGTTATAACATATTCACTCTCAGATACATCAATTGTGTCCACAACGTATACTGCTGGTGAGTTAGATGCTTTAAATAGTATATCTATCTCATCTACGTCTCCAGGAGCTGTATCAAATCCATCTAATGTAATCTTACGTACATTATTTGTCATACCCGTATTATAACCCTTTTGAGAGTTGTATAAGTATGATTCTGGTAAAAATGCAACTTGTGTGAATGGTGAGAATGCAGAATATTGGTTATTCTTATACCTCCAGCGATATGCAAATCTTGGAAATTGTAATTCAAATAAAGGATCAGCCTGAATGAGAACGACTTCCCATGTAGAAATTTTGTCTTCTATAACGTTTGAAGCGCTAATAACTGTACCTAATATATATGTACCACTTACTAATACTGTGTTTACTGATACATTTATTTCATATTTAGACTCTGTTGCATTGGTGGATGAATTACTAGTTGTTAACTTTAGTTTATCCCCAGCTTTATAAGCTGTTGCAATTGGACTTGTAAATATTACTATATCCCCGTCTTCTATCGGAGGAGTTAAAGATCCATCTCCTATCTTAGCTATTGTGAAGTTTTCTTGTGTTGTTGTTTCAATAGGTCCATCTCTTAGCGTATTACTTAATAACATCTCTGGAGCTGCCAATGGCGACAACCTCATCATAGTTATATCTGTTGCTAAAAAATCTGCTCCGTTGCGTTGTGTAGTTGTTACAAAGTCCGTAGATCCTTCGACCCACTCTTCTACAGCGATTGCTCTAGGCTCTTGGTCATCTTGAACCCATCCTAATGTGCCTTCTAGGTATTGTATACCTGTTATTCTATTGTTAAACTTTAATATACCATTTGTATCAACTAATACCGGTAATGTAAGTTTTGTATCCTTATTATACTGCATTATAAGATCAACGCCGTCTGACTTAACAAACGAGTATATCGTATTTGTAGGAGAATGCTTATGTATGCCAATGCAAACCGCATTAGTTAATCCTAAGTCACTATCCCATTCTGTATATACACCAGTTGATTCATTATAAGATTTATTTATTCTAACGGTGTTGCCTTTCTTATTTCTAACAACGCCAGAATCTCCTCCTTCTGAATTTATAACCTCAATATTAACAGCATCGGTATAATCTCCGTTTGCTACAAATCTTTCGTCAGAATCCTTATCCATTTTGGATCCGACAAATAGTCTTTTCAATTCTGGCATGATTCTAGTGTTTTATATGTTTTGATTTGCCTCTCATTATCTGAGTCATTTCTTTAAGTTTGTAATTGCTCAGTCTTATTTTAGCAACTCTTTTAGCAGCCACAAAACTCTTTTTATATCTTCTAACAAGATATTCTTGTGATCCATTAGTTACAGCTAAGATAGAATACAGTATATACTTGTATACAGCGTCCTCAGCGAACTTGTGAACAACCATATCTCCATCATTAGCTAAACCATCAGACAAATATTTAAGAGTCACTATAGAGCCTGTGGTTGATCCGCTAAAATGTATCAATCCCGTCAAATCGTCTATATAATAAGCTCCATTTGAATGAGCGTGTTCTGGATCCATACCAAATCTCTGTCCGTACAATGCTGCTGCAAATGTATCAACATTATCCATTGCTGTAGCATTATTGTTTTGAGGGTGTTCTCCTGAATTGCCTTTAAATCTTTCCCATGTAGCCGACTCGTTTGCTAAAAGCAGCGCATCATCACTGTCATAAAGATATTCGTAGTCACTATCCTGTAATATAGATAGCGGGTTCGATGTTATTCTTGACGGGTACATTGGTTTTTCTATACCATTAGAATCTACCCAGCTAATACCAACATAGTTAACATAGTCTTGAGGCAGAGGCATTGTTAGCGATGGAGGAACCTCAATTTCTTGTGACTTATATGTTTTGAAAACATCATAAGAAAATTCCTGCATGCATCTCTTTGCGTGCATCTGCACTTCTGTTCTATTTGATTTAGGGATAACTTTGTTTTCTCCTGTAAACATTATTAAGAAGTTAGTAATAATACTATCTATAGTTTGGTATTGATAACCACCTACGTTTGATCCTTCGTAATATGCTCTTTCTGTTTCGTTAATTAGTCCCATCTATTATTGTTTCTCTTGTTGTGTTTCTATTTGATCTTCCTGAGCAGCTATTTCATATACTGATAGTTCTCTAACCTCCACTCCTGCTAGAGCTAATATTTTTTTAACGATGTCTGTTTCTTCGCTAGGTTCTAATTCAAAGTTTGTAGATACAGAAGCATTATAGCTTTCCTCCCCTAATATTTCCGTGTAACCCCAAACAACTTTAGCAGGTATTTTAACGTACTGCATAGTTATAGGATTCACGCTTGGTATTGCATCTGTGAATTGTAATGTACCTGAAACCTTTATACCATTAATATCCTTAATATATATAGGTCTTGCATTATCTGGCTTCCCTATAGGAGACCTCATAATGTAGTTGTATTCTTTTTTAGTTACTGGTGTACATTCGATATTGCCATATAATATTGTTCCTAGTCGATAACAATCGCTAGGTAACTGGAAATGTGGTGACACAAATGTAGGTGAAGAATCTTCAGTTTCAAATAAACTGATTTTCTGTTCTATGATACTTATTAGATCGGAGTACTCTGTGGAGTTTCCTGGTATACGCATGAATTGAGCTAAGTCATAGAAATATTGCTCGTAGATGTCCAGCTGTACCTGATTGGCATATAAGTTGAACTTCTGAGGTTCCAAGAACCCTCGTTGCTCTTTGTTTAAAATAGCCTGGACTCTCTGGTACACAGTGTCAACATTTATTGCCATAGTTTTTTGTTTTAATAGGGCGACAATAGGCAGCTACTAATATATATATTACTACCTATCGTCATACTTTACCTATATATTATTAATTCAATCTTTTTTCGATGCTACTATAGATTTCTATACCATCATCTGTTTTAAAGAATGCTGCTAATGCTGAATATGGATTCTCATCGAAAGGGACAGTCATAATTTTTCGTCCTGTGGACTTCCATATGAATGTTCTTTGATCATCTGCTAGTTTAAGGATACCAGCTTCAACAGCCTTAATTCCTACATTTCTAACAGAAATATTTTCATCACTTGCAAGAGCTAAGAACAACGCAGGTTGTGTTCTCGCGAACAATCTTAAATCTCTTCTTAATTCTTTAGATGTCAATGTTGAAACTTTGTTTCCAATCTCGACTCTCATAATAGCTTCAGCTAAATCGATATCCATAGCCGCTGCTGCATTTTGAGCATCCAGTTCTAGATCCATGATCTCCATGTCATTGATAGCCTCTTTTCTATCATCTACTTCTTTAAATACCTTCCCATTCAATGGGTGATATAATGATAATAGCTTTTGTAAAGCTACTTTGTTTTTTGGTACAAATAAAGAACCATCACGTAATATAATGTGTTCAAGAGTAACATGACCTTCCTGTTCGTCTGCAAATGGAGACTTCTGGTTAGTTGCATATCTTAATTCTCTTTCGTATCCTTTTTCTTCATCGAACCACATCAAAGGACGTTTAGCAGTGTGACGCGCTGGAATAGTCATAACAATTGGTGTTTTCCTAGACGCAACCACGTAAGTTCTATCTTTAATTTCCCAAGTGTCTTTCTTCTTTGTTTTAACTGCAGCTACTGGTTCCGGTGGAGTATATCCACCATAGCTTACTGTTACTGGTTCTTTCTCAGCTACTACCTCTTTTTCGGTCGTACTGTCTGTTCCTTTTAATAATGCAGCCTCAGCTAATTTATTAGCTTTTCTTGTTGCCGCTGCTTTTTGTGCAGGTGTTTGTGCCATGATATAATATTATAAAATTGTTGATAAAAATGATGCGCAGGGATCCGGTCCTAAAGCGGACCCCATTGCACCAGTAATTTAATTCTTAGCTTGTAGCTTTGAATTGAATAAAGTTGTTAGCTGCTTGTACACAGATACATCTTTCAGATAACATTTGAACGTTCATCTCATCAATGTCACTAGTCGATGCTCCGACAGATCCAGTGATCCAAGATTTCATTCTACGGTTATCAGCTTCAGATGCTCTATAACGAACGTGACAGAAAGGACGTGAAATGTTCTTCCCTAACGTTTGATCGTAAACAGTTGAAACTCCAGCAGGAACTAAAAGTCCTTGTAAATCCCCTGTTAATCCACGAGTTGCAGCATCGTTAAGATACTTCCAATCCGTTTTGTAGAAATCATAAGAACCTCTACGGAATCCACTAAACCCTAAGTTTAATGCCATTTCTTCTGAATTGTTGAATACACCCCAAGATGTTCCACCAGTTCCATAAGAATTTGCTCTTGCAAGCATGTTGTCGATATCTAAAGAAGTACCACGTTGTAAAAATAACATGTTCTCTTCAATAGCTCCTTGTTTGTCTAACTCTCCTAGAATTAAATCAAATTCAGCTAAACCAGTTAAACCAGTTGCGTTATCGAAATCTTGATCGTTAAAGATAAGACCTCTTGATTCAATCGCAGAAAGTAAACCTTCTGTACCACGTACTGTAAATGTATCTCCTGTTTGAGGATCAGCAGCAGAAGTTATCGCGTAACCTGCTTTTTCAGCCTCAATCATTTGCATTTCCATGTAGTCATCGAAACGTAATCTTGTTTCATGTTCAGACTTTAAATACCATAAGTATCCACCAGCTCCATTCTCAGTAGTAACTTCAACCCATCCAATCTGAGCAGTGTCAGAACCGTTGATAGAGTAAAGATCCTTGATAATAACAGGACTGTTAGAAAACTTTTGGAATCCAGCATCTAAAGAACCTCTTTGACCAGAAGTCCCTTTTCCATGTTCAGAACCATATACAAATATAGTTAAGTCAGGATTAGCCGTATCTACGAAAGATGCAGGCCAAGTTGCTGCGTCATATGGGTATGCTTCAATAGTGTTAGCAGTAATCGACTTAACGAATGCTCTAACTGAAACAGCACCAAATGATACTAATATATTTTGATTAACCTTGATAGCATGAGCAGTAATATTGATCGTGTTATCAGTGTTATCAGCGTTTGTCGCAATGACAGCGTCGTTATAAGCGACGTGTAAACGACCTTGCTCACTCCATACAACTTCATCAGATGCCATAGGAAGTTCAGCAGATACCATACGTAAGAAAGATCCAATAGATCTATTTCCGTAACGCTCTACTTCTTTCTCATAAACTTCTGGTAAGAATTGTTTAGTGAAATTAAAATCGTTCGATCCAATTGCCAAGTAGTTACCGTCAAATAACGTCTTAGTAGGCGATGGAGTTAATGATGCGGGGAATGCCCCACCAGTTGCAAAACTCATAATTTAAAATTTAAGTGTTAACTTCGTGTTAACGTTGTTTAATCCTCAGTTTCCCGGGAGCCACGTTATCACTTTCAACAGCTTTCACTTGCAATCCTGACGTATTCTTAATATCTCCATGTTGCTTTCTAGCACCCATTTGAATATTCTTGGCATTCTTGCTTGCGTTCTTAATCGCATCTGCTTGCCCCTGCTTATAAAAGTGGTCTGCAATTGCATCTGGATTCATAGCTGTGAAAAGCGCTTTGTGATAGCCTTTCGCATCGGATAGAGTTTTATCATCGCCCAAGTACTTCTTGGCAAAATTGTTAATATCCGATTGAGCTGCTTTAACTTCATCCGCATTTTTTACATTATATCTGTATCGTTTTTCGCCTACCTTGAATTCAAAACCTTTGAAATCTTCACCGAATAACTTTTCAGACTTTTGTGTAAAAACTTCTTTCCTGCGGGATGTAGTCTTTGTAGTCTCTTCGTTCTCTGAATTATATCTATTAAAGAAATCGATAGCCTTGCTTTGATCAGGAGTTAACTTAGATCCAGCTTTGATTTCGTCATAGTATTTGTCTTTGATCTCTTGTAAATGTTTTTTAGCTTTACTAAGATCTCTTTTTCTCGCTATTGTTTTCTTCTTAATATCTCTCTCTTCGTCCAGGTCTTCATCTGAATCGTATAGATCTTCCATTAAGAAATCAATTTCATCAGCATCCAGTGTTGGCTCTAATGATTGATGATATTCTTTTAGTAGTTGTTTTTCGTCAAGTGAGTCGATGTCGGTGTTAAGCTTAACGTAATCGTTAATATCTCCACCTGTATCATTCATAAAGTCAACTAACTTTTGAACGTTTTCTGGTAGCTTAGTTTCTGCTACTTTACTCTCGTAATCTTTAGCTGCGTCAATTAAGTCTTCATTAGGCTCGTCGTCTGTGACTTCACTTAAGGGGCTATCGTCGCCTTCTTCTTGCTCCTCTTCTTGCTCCTCTTCTTGTTCCTCTTCTTGTTCCTCTACTATTTCTTCTAATGTCTCATCTACAGGTCCGGCAGATAAATCAACTTTATGAGTTGTATCTTCTAAAGCCTTGTTAGCCTCTTCTGCTTTTTCTTGTAGGTTAATTCTTACGACGTCGTCGTCTTTCTTGTTTTCTTCCATGATAAAATATTATATGATTATATATTTACTATATTACCTAGGACCGTGGTTACCTAAGCCTACACCTGATCTTGTTGTATCATTACCAGATGATTCAAATTTAGACGCACTCATTTTTTCTTTGTGCATCTCTCTTTTATTATTCTCTTTTAAAAGCTCTCTTTGATCTTTTCTTCCTTCCTGAAAGTCGTCTCTAGCATTCGGCATAGTCTCAGCTGCTTTTAATTTAAGCGCAAATTCAAACTCTAATGCCATCAACTCTTTCTTCAATTCAACCTCTTCTATTAAGGCTTTACTAGCTAGACCAGCTTTATATCCTTCTAAGTCTTTCTCGCTTTGAGCAATAACCTGACTCTTCTGCATCTCCATTTGAGCTGCCATTTGTTGGTTCTGTTGATTTGCTTCTGCTTGAGCTTGTATATTAGCCTGATTAGCTTGTTGTTCTCTTTCAAACTTCTTACGCTTAGCTAGTTTTAGCAATTGATTAGCAGTCTTAAGATTCCTTACTTCACGAATGTCTATTGCATCGTCGATGTCTATTAATCCGTTAGCTAATCCTACTTGTAATGTGTCTTTTAGATCGTTCATTTTTATTTGTTTTAGGCTTAGTTTCCAAGTAGGATTTTAGCTTAGTTATATTTGTGTTTTTTGGTTTATAGTGTTTCTTCATTATGTTAAGTCAGGAGTTAAAAAATCTCTTAGAGTTAATTTATTCCCCTGTCTAGGTCTTTCAAGATTCATCCCTGCGTAGTAGTTTTCTGATGATGGGCTGACATCTGCAC
>UPTN01001083.1_pt1 | contig 12496 bp, 8 predicted proteins | sample 2160111 | NCBI WGS metagenome assembly UPTN01 (sample SAMN06265058, study PRJEB28932) | marine metagenome | isolation source: Columbia River Estuary | place: USA:Columbia River Estuary, USA | collected 2014-05-05 | reverse complement strand
CGATTATAATAAGTAATTTCGCAAAAAATAAATACCAATTTTAACTTTCATAACATGAAAAAAATCAATCAACTTTTATTTGTTGCCTTAGTTATGGTGTTCTCTAACACAGCTTTAGCACAAAGCACAGTTACGGGAACCATTATAGATGGCGATCTTAATACTCCTTTGCCAGGAGTTAATATTATAGAAAAAGGCACAACAAATGGTGTTTCTTCAGATTTCGATGGAAACTTTTCAATTAAAACAAAAGCAACAGATGCAGTTTTAGTTATTACTTATGTAGGGTTTTTAACTACTGAAATAGCAATTTCAGGGGATACTAATCTAGAAAAAATTGTATTAGACCCAAGTGAGTTTGGTTTGCAAGAGATTCAAATAATCGCTTCAGTTGCAGTAGACAGAAAAACACCTGTGGCAGTATCAACGGTTAGAGCAGCTGATATTGAATTAAAACTAGGAACTCAAGAATTCCCTGAAGTTTTAAAATCAACACCAGGAGTTTATGCTACCAAAGCCGGTGGAGGTTATGGAGATGGACGTATTAATTTACGTGGGTTCAATTCTGAAAACGTTGCTGTGATGATTAACGGAGTTCCAGTAAACGACATGGAAAATGGCCGCGTGTATTGGAGTAACTGGGCAGGATTAGGAGATGTTACAAGTTCGATGCAAGTACAAAGAGGTTTGGGTGCTGCTAAGGTTGCTGTACCATCTATTGGTGGAACAATAAACATTATATCAAAAACTACCGATATTGAAGCTGGTGGTAATGTTATTGCATCCGTTGGTAATGACGGATTTAGAAAATATGGATTAACGTACTCAACTGGATTATTGGAAAATGGTTTTGCAGCGACAGTTTCAGCATCAAAAACTGATGGAGAAGGTTATGTTACTGGTACTCAATTTAGCGGGGTTTCTTATTTTTTAAATGTTTCTAAAGAAATTAATGACAATCATAAATTATCGTTTACAGCTTTTGGAGCTAAACAACGACATGGACAACGTCAAAACAGACAATTAATTGAAACGTATAGAGCTAGTGAAGATGGAATTAGATATAATTCTGATTGGGGTTATAAAAATGGTCAAGTTACTCATGTTGAAGATAACTTTTACCATAAACCACAAATCTCATTAAATCACTATTGGACAATTAATGAGAAAACAAGCGTTTCTACAGCAGCTTACGCATCCTTCGGTTCTGGAGGTGGAGGTGGTACTCTAGGAAGTGATAATGAAAGTCCTGGATTTGAAGGCGACGGAAGATTTAAGTTCACAAGCCCAGATTATAGAATAGGTCAATTAGGACCATTAGATTTAGATCGCATTGTAGATGAAAATATTGCGAATGGAGCCAATGGGTCTAGTGCAGCATTGAGAGCATCAAGGAATGACCATAATTGGTATGGTATTTTGTCTACTTTGAAAACAGATATTTCAGATGACTTAGTATTATTAGGAGGTCTAGATTATAGAAACTATAAAGGAATTCACTTTAGAGAAGTTACAGATTTATTAGGAGGTCAATTCATTATTAATGAAGATAATGTAAACAATGAATCCGGGATTGCTAAGGTTGGAGATAAAGTATCATATTATAATGATGGTAAAGTGGGCTGGTTAGGAGCCTATGCTCAATTAGAATATGATGTAAATGAAAATTTCAATACATTCATTTCTTTAAATGCATCTAATACATCGTATCAAAGAGTAGATTATTTTAATTATTCATCTACTGATGCGCTTCGAGAAACAGATACCTATAATTTCTTCGGTTTTGGTGCAAAAGGTGGTGCTAATTATAGAATTGATGGAAATCATAATGTATTTGTTAATTTAGGTTACTTTGAAAAAGCTGCCAGTTTTAATGCTGTTTTTCCAAACTTTAATAATGAGGAAATAAATTCAGATGCTGAAAATCAAAAAATCACTAGTTTTGAAGTAGGATACGGATTTAGAAGTGAAAAACTTTCTGCCAATGTAAATGTATATAGAACTGCATGGAGAGATAGAACAGAAACCCAGACTTTCCAATTGAACCCGGATGAAACAGGATTTGCTAATATTTTAGGAGTAAATGCAATTCATCAAGGTATTGAAGTTGATTTTGTGTACAAAGCAACAGATAAACTTACGTTTACAGGAATGCTGTCTTTAGGTGACTGGAGATGGGAAGACAATGTTGAGGATGTAGATATCATTAATGAAGAACAAGAAATTGTTGATACGGTAAATTTATTTATTAAAGATTTACGTGTCGCTGATGCTGCGCAAACTACATTTGCTTTAGGAGCTAGTTACAAGTTTACAAATAAAACTAGAATGACTCTTGACTATAATTACTTCGATAATTTATATGCTGATTTTGATCCGAGTGATAGAGGTACAGAAGGTGCTCCTCCAGCGTGGCAAGTACCAGCTTATGGTGTGTTTGACGTTGCTTTCACACATGGGTTTAAATTAGGTAGTTTCGATGCGTCTCTTACAGCAAGAATGAATAATGTACTTAATACAGACTATATATCTGATGCTCTAGACGGTACTGATTCTAATGCACAAACAGCATTAGTATATTATGGTTTTGGAAGAACGTTTAGTTTAGGTACAAAAATCAAATTTTAAAAAAATAGAAAAATGAAAAAAATAATTTATTTATTAACCATTGTAGGGCTGCTTTTTACAGGCTGTGATCCTATAGAAGATATTAATAATGAAATCGATGGACGTGACAACCCTGTTGTAGGATCTGCTGATTACACGTTAACTGATGAAGATTATGAGGAGTTAGAACTAGGGTTTGGTAGTTTTAGTTCTATTGATGATGCTAAAACAATGTTACCACCTTTTTTAGCTGATAAATATACATTTTGGGGAGAAGGATCTGCAGTAAACGTTGGATTTAATTTATATCAGGGTTCAGCTGATGGTGTAAGCGATTATACTGGATCTGATGTGTATTCTTTGACAAATTCTGATTACGCTGCAACAGGAAGTGATGCTTTTGGATTTTATCCAAATGTAAATCCAACGGATGAAATTCCAGCAATATTAGCGACTCAAATTGTTGGAGCAACAGATGGACAGATAGTTTTAGCTACTTATAAGCAGTATTTTGAAACACCAGAAGTTGGATTAACTAATTTGTATCAAGCGGTATTTCCTGAGAACTTTGGAAACTTTGAATTGATTTCTGTTTCTGGTCCAGATGAATTAGGATGGACTGTAGGATCAGCTAATGTTCAAGGTTCTGGTTTTGATGGTGGTGCAGTAGCTACAGAAGAATGGTTAATCTCTCCTGAGTTAGATTTATCTGAAGAATCTGATTTGTTGTTTCAAATCACTCAAGAAATTGATTTCTTAGGTGATCCTGGTTTAATCGATATTGTAGTTTCGACGGATTATACAACGGGCGGAGATGTTATGGCTGCAACATGGACAGCCTTAGAGTTTGATAAAACGATTTATGGAAGTTTAACTACGTCGGAAGATTTTGATTTTTCTGTCTATGATGGAGAAACCATTCATGTAGGTCTTAAATATAGCTCAACAGATTCAGATTCTCCAAGATGGAGGGTTCAAGATTTTGCCGTTAAAACAGTAGGCGTTTCAGGTGACACAAATAGCAAAGGAGAGTACTTTGTTTATGATGGTGGTGAATGGGAAGCTTCTGAAGGTGTTTATTATTTAAGTGCATCAGATTATGATTCTATGGGCGAAGAATTTGGTCAGCCTGGTCGTTTTGATAACTTTAGTAGTTCTGTTCCTGCAGCAGATTACTTAGACACATTTTTAGGAATTAAATATCCTTTTGCTCAAGAAGAAGATGAAATATTTGTGATTTATAAATATTTTTCAAGTAATAGTGGTTTAGGAACACGCGGAAACTTATACACGTTCACAAATGGAGAATGGGTAGGTTATGAATCTACAATTGAAACAACGTTACAATTTGGAAATGATGGTACAACTTGGGTGCCTGATAATACAACACGTTATACGTTTACTAGTGCTGATGTGTCTTTTATTTCTGATGAATTTATAACTATTTATCCTGGTCCAGCTGACAATGTTGGTTTCTTTGGTAGTTTTGACAGAAGAAGTTCAAGTAGTAATTATTGGAGTGATGATATGTTACTTGAGGCGTTTAACGCTTTGCTAGAGAATGGCAATTTTGAAAATGCTGAAGAACAAAAATACATACTTACTTATGTCATATATAATGGCTCAACTGCAGAAGAGTCTTCAAGTGTAATAAAATTAGATGGTGTTTGGGTTTATCAATAATCTAAATAACAGACATAAAGAAACCTGCTCAATTAGAGCAGGTTTTTTTATGTTTAAATTTTATTACTTTTGTGTAAACTAATAAACTAATTTATGTATTCAACAATTAAAATGCTTCATTCATATTGGGCATATTTGGTAGTAATAATGCTTTTTGTCGCTGTTATTAATGCGCTCATTGGGTTGGCGGGAAAAAAAGATTATGGGCCTAAAGACCTTAGAGTTTCATTATTTACTCTCATTGTTTCTCATATTCAATTACTGCTGGGATTGATATTATACTTTGTTTCACCAATGTTCGACCTTTGGAGTTCTATGGGGAGTGAAGTTATGAAAACCGCTGATGTTCGGTTATATCTTGTTGAACACCCTTTAATCAACATTATTGCTATTGTATTAATTACAATAGGATATTCGAAGCATAAAACAAAGTTAACGTCGTCACCAAAGTTTAAAACAATATTAATATTTTACGCACTGGGACTAATATGTTTATTATCACGGATTCCTTGGGATTCTTGGCCAAAATTTTAATAAAAAAAGCGACACATTTGTGTCGCTTTTTTTTATGCTATTTTATTTCTTTTATGACATGGACATATACAGGAAAGTGATCACTAAAACCATTGGTGAAGCCACCATCAGCAAAACTTCTTAGAGGATACCCTTTATAGCGCCCCTCTTTATTTGTTAGGTAAAGTTTATTGAATATACCCGCTTTATAAAACCTAAAAGAGGAATAATCAGTTTCTAATAATGGTTTTGTAATTAAAATTTGATCAAACAAACTCCAAGCATCTCTATAAGCATTTGAGCCCAATCCTTTTCTAAAAAAACTTTCCATTGGATTATAAATTCCTTTAAGTTTTACATCTTCTTTATTTTTTTCAGCCTTTAAAATATCCTTTAAACTTCCGTTTGTTGGATCGTCATTAAAATCGCCCATGGAGAAAATTTTAGCATAAGGATCAATGGCTTGTAGAGAGTCTATTATGCGTTTATTTAATTTAGCCGCCGCTATACGTTTAGGTCTACTTCTTGCTTCTCCTCCACTTCGAGATGGCCAATGGCTTACAATAACATGTATAAGGTCTCCTTCTAATTTTCCACTAACCAGTAATTGATCTCTAGTATAAACACGTTTTCTTGTATTGTCATCATAAATTTTTAATTCGTGATTACTGACATCAATAGGTGTAAATAATGCTTTTTGATACATTAATGCAACATCAATACCACGAGCATCGGGCGAATCAAAATGTACAATCCCATAATCTTTATCATATAAGGCATTATCATTTGCTAAATCCTCAATGACTTCTCTGTTTTCAACCTCTGCAATACCAATAATTGCTGGGCTATTTTTTGAAACGTCGGCGCCGATTTCAGAAATAACACGAGACATGTTCTTTACTTTTTTTTTATAAGTTGCTTCACGATTAAATTTCATCTCCATAATAGGACTCGCTTCATCAAACTTTTGAGTATCATTTATGGTATCAAATAAATTTTCAACATTATAAAAGGCAATGGTATGTACTTTAAACTTTCTTTGTTCTTGAGCATTGCCAGTTATAGCCAAAAGAAAACAGAATGTGGTAAGAAATGTTGTAAATATTCTCATTTAATGCATTATTATGTTTGTGTTACTTAAGAATCAAAACTTATAACAAAAGTAAATATTAATAATAAATAATGTAGATTTGTTACCCTTAATATTTAAATTTAGGGAAAAGAAAGTATTAATTTTATTATTAAACATGAAGAAAAGTTTATTTATTTTTTTGTTAGGAATTTTTTCAATGTTTTCGGCATTTGCACAGACCGCTATAAAAGGTAGTGTAAAGGATGCTGCGACCAATGAGCCTATTCCTGATGTGACCATTACTATTGAAGAAACTTCTCAATCGACAAAAACAGATGCATTAGGGGAATTTAGTTTTACACTTAATGTGCCTTTAGGAAATCAAGTCTTAAACATTAGTAAAGCAGGTTTTATAACAGAGCGGTATCCAATTGTTGTTAATGAGGGGTCAACAGTAAATATTACGGATATGGTTTTAAGAATTGACGTTTCAGATTCTGCTGATTTTTTTACAATTACATTATCAGATGATGAATTAAATGATGATACAAGTGGAGCAGATAATATTTCTGGATTATTGCAATCATCACAAGATGTGTTTTTAAGAACTGCGGCTTTTGAATTTAGTCAGTCATTCTTTAGGGTAAGAGGACTAGATTCAGAGAATGGAAAGGTTCTTATCAATGGAGTTGAAATGAATAAGATGTTTAATGGAAGACCGCAATGGAGCAATTGGGGAGGACTTAATGATGTTATGAGAAACCAGGAGCTATCAAACGGTTTAACGCCTTCTGCTTATAACTTTGGCGGTTTGTTAGGTACATCAAATATCAATACGAGAGCATCTATGTATAGAAAAGGTGGTCGTGTTACGTATTCATCATCTAATAGAAGTTACACAAATAGAGCAATGGCTTCATATTCATCGGGATTAGTTGATGGAGGTTGGGCATATTCAATCTCTATTGGTAGACGCTGGGGAGAGGAAGGTTACCAAGACGCCACATTCTATGATGCTAATTCATTCTTTACGTCAGTTGAAAAGAAAATTAATGATAAACATAGTATAAACTTCACAGGTATTTTTGCACCTAACAGAAGAGGAAAATCATCACCAAACACTCAAGAAGTTTATGACCTAAAAGATATACGTTATAATGAATATTGGGGTTATCATGATGATGAGAAAAGAAACTCAAGAGTAAAAAGAACGGTTGAGCCAATTTTAATGCTAAATCATTTCTGGGATATTAATGATAAGTCGTCATTAAATACAAGTATTGGTTATCAATTTGGAGAACTTGGGAATAGTAGATTGGATTATGCTGGTGGAGCAAATCCTAGCCCTTCATATTATCAAGATTTACCTAGTTATTTTCTTGCAGATGCTAATGGCCCTGATTATGATGGAGCTTATCAAGCACAACAAGAGTTTATCAATAATGGTCAAATTAATTGGAATAGAATTTATGATGCGAATCTTACCAATAATATAAATGATTTAAACGCTGCCTATGTATTGTATGAAGATAGAAGTGACGACAAGCAATTTACTTTTAACACAAATTATACAACAGATATAAATGAAAATGTTAGAGTAAATGGAATTCTTGACTATAAAAGTTTAGAGTCCAATAATTTTGCAGAAATTATTGACTTATTAGGAGGTTCAGGATATTTAAATGTAGACTCATTTGATAACTTTCAATATGATCTTAAAAACCCAGATCGCGTTGTTGGAGAAGGCGAAAAATTCAGATATAATTATAATTTATATGCTGATATTATTAGTGCTACTGCTCAAGCCTTTTTTAAATACAACAAAGTTGATTTTTATGTTGCTGGAAGCTATACAAATACACAATATCAGCGTGAAGGGATATATCAAAATGAAGCATTTGAAGATAATTCTTTTGGCAAGGGTAGAAAGCTTAAGTTTAATGGCTTAGGCATAAAAGCTGGTGCAACATATAAAATCACAGGAAAACATCTTATTGATTTTAATGCCGCATATATTAGTAAAGCACCTTCATTGAGAAATACGTATTCAAACTCAAGAGAAAATCATAATGTTGTTGGTGATATCAGCGGAAATGAAATAACTGAAGAAAAAATCACAAGTGCTGATATTAATTATATTTTTAGATCTCCTATTGTTAAAGCTCGATTAACAGGGTTTTACACAGGAATACAAGACGCAAATGAAATATCTTTTTATTTTGCAGATGGAGTTGGTGGAGATAACTCAAATTTTGTTCAAGAAATTTTACAAGGAATTAGTAAAAAGCATTTTGGTGCTGAATTAGGTATTGAAGCACAAGTAACTCCAACAATAAAATTAAAAGGAGCGGCTTCTGTAGGTCAATACACATATGATAATAACCCTAATTTGTACTTAACCACGGCTCCAGATGCTACTGCTACGGATGAGTTAGGTCTCAATGGTTTTAAAGATTTTGGACAAGCGAACTTAAAAGATTATAAAATTGCAGGTGGACCACAACGTGCATATTCAGTTGGATTTGAATACAGAGATCCGGATTATTGGTGGTTTGGAGCAACGACAAACTTCTTTTCAAATACGTATGTAGATATTAGCCCGTTAACACGTACTGAGAATTTTTTCTTAGATAGTGATGGATTACCATTTAATGATTATGATCCAGAATTGGCTAAAGAATTACTAAAACAAGAGTCATTTGAAGATTATATGGTGGTTAATTTAATTGGAGGAAAGTCATGGAAAATTGGTGATTACTTTATTGGGTTTTTTGCAAGTGTGAATAATTTACTAGATAAACAATATAAATCTGGAGGATTTGAACAAGGTAGAAATGCAAATTATAGAGAGTTAAGAGATGATAATGCGAATCCAAAACGAGTATTTGGACCAAAATACTGGTATGGCCGTGGAACCACATATTTCTTAAACGTGAATTTTAGATTTTAATAAAAAAGAATAAAAAGTAAAACAATATAAATTATGAAAACGAATAAAATTTTAGCATTCTTCACCGTAGTAGCAATTTCTATTGCGTTAGTGTCGTGTGTACAGGACGATGACTTTTCAATCCCGAATAGCATAGGGGATGAAGAAAATGCGGGATTACAAGATGTTATGGCTGGAATAGCAGATGGATCATTGACAGTAATTAGTATTTCAGATCTATTAGGTTTATATGCAGGTCAAGCAACATTAATTGAATCTGATATTGTTGTTAAAGGGTATGTAAGCTCGTCTGATCAAACAGGTAATTTCTATAAAGAATTCTATATGCAAGATGCTCCAGAAAACCCAATAGCAGCAATTGGTATTTCTTTAGATCAAGTAGATTCATATAATCAATTTAATAAAGGACGTGAAATTTATATAAAACTTAGTGGTCTTTATTTAGGAGAAAATTCATCTGATGTATTAACAATTGGTGGTCAAATAGATGGGAGTAATCTTGAAGAAATGAGTGCGAATCAAATTCCTCAGCATGTATTTCGTTCATCGACAACTATGGATATCTTGCCACTTGTACTGATTCCATCTGAAGTGAATGATTCACATTTAGGTATGTTTGTAACTTTTGAAAACATGCAATTTCCAACATCATTAGAGGGTGAAACATATGTTAACCCTTTTGATAGTTTTGATACACGTCATGTAATGGTAAGCTGCGATAATGGCTCAGAGTTTCAATTGGAGACAAGTTCATTTGCAAGTTTCAAACAAGTTCCGTTGCCAACTGAAGGTCGTGGTACTATTTCAGGAATAATGACACAGGGTTTTGGTGGATCGCCAAATGTAATGGTGTTAAATACTACTGACGATGTTTCTTTTAATGATAATAGATGTGATCCAGTATTTGAAGAATCTTTTAATTCAGCAGTTGACGGGTCAGATTTAGACATTGAAGGTTGGATAAATTATGCAGAGGAAGGATCAGAATTATGGACAGAACAAGTTTTTAGCGGTAACGGTTATGCTGAATTTTCGGCATATAATACAGGGGACTCAAGCAATATTGGCTGGTTAGTTTCTCCAGGGATTGATATGGATGCCCAAGATGGTGAAATGTTATCATTTCAAACAGCTTATGCTTATCCTGATGATGGACATTATCCATTAGAAGTATTTGTTTCAACCGATTTTAATGGAACTGAAGATGGTATTGCTGGAGCCAATTGGCAAGCTATAGACGCTGTGATTTCACATCCAGATGTTACTGATAATTGGTTTGATTTGATAGATTCAGGTAGTATTGATTTATCAAGTTACACAGGGACTCTCTATATTGCTTTTAAATATACAGGAAGTGATACAGCAAACTTAAATTCGACAATGCATGTTGATAATGTTGCAGTTTTTGTGCAATAAGTTTTAATAAAATTTATAATAAAGCCACAATTAATAAATTGTGGCTTTATTATTTTAAGCTTACTTTAAACTCTATGACACTATTTGATCATTTCGTCTTTAATATTTTTCAATATTATAAACCAAAGTATAAAAAGAAGGCCAATATTATTTCTCTTATTTATATCAGTTTTTTACAGGCTTCATTAGTGCTTTTATTAGGCGTATTTTTTTCTATTTTTTTCGAGCAAATGAACGTTAGTACAATGTCATCAACAAAAGCATGGATACTTTTTATAATGACTGTTGTTGCTGTTTATTTTAGAAATTGGATGTTTTATAGCGGAAAAAAAAGACGTGTATTAAACGCTAAATCCACAAAAAAGAAAGCTCAAATTTATAGTGTTTGGACCTTATGGCTCTTACCTTTTGGTTGTATTGCGTTATCTATATTATTATTACAAAAATTTTAAGAACATTAATTTCAGAGTATTCGTTATCTAAGATTTTTTTAAATGTAAATAGACTGGGAAGTGATCACTAAAACCTCCTTTGTATTTATAACCAGCATATGTTCTAAATGGATTCCCTTTGTACTTCCCCTTGTATTGTTTTAAAAAAGTTTTATCAAAAATATCAACACGAGAGAAACTATGTTTGCCTTTTTCATATTCGAAGAAGTTGGTACTAAATAAAATTTGATCAAACAAATACCATTCCTTTCTATGGTTTAAACTACCACGAGTGTATGTTGGTAAATCATTCATGGGGTTGTATAAATCATGTGATTGCATTAAGTTTTTAACGCTCTTATTAAGGGGGTTGTCATTAAAATCACCCATTACGATCACCTTTGCATTTTCATCTCTAGAATTGATAGATTTAATAATTTCTATAGCTTTATTAGAAGCTATTATTCTTGCAGGTTCACTTAATTCAATACCTTCTCTTCTGGATGGCCAATGATTTACAAGTACGGAGATTTTTTCATTATTCAGTAATCCTTCAACACATAAAATATCTCTAGTGTGGTCAGGAGATCCATCTTCATCAAATAACTCTACCGAAAACACTTCGGAATGTATAACCTTAAAATATTTCTTATCATAAATTAGTGCAACATCAATACCTCTTTCGTCAGGAGAGTTATAATGAACTAAATCATATTGAGAATTTTTTAAAGATGACGAATTGATTAAATCGTCTATGACCAGTCTATTTTCTACTTCGGCTAAACCTACTAAAACAGGATATTTATTTGTCGTGGCTGTTCCTATTTGAGAGATTACAGAACCTAGTTTTTTTAATTTTTTATGATATCTTTTTTCTGTCCAGCGTCGATCAGAATTAGGTAAAAAGTCATTATCATAAGTATTTAAATCATCAAATGTGTCAAATAAATTTTCGAGATTATAGAAGGCAATAGTGAAGTAGTCATTGCTTGGTTTTAAATCCATATTACTATTACTCATGTCCTTTAATTATCTCCCTAAAATACTAAAAACAATAGGATTCATTTGTACATTTGTAACATACTTACACTTATGATTGAAAAGAAGGACATAGCGTTAGAAAAGGCCGTTTTAATTGGTGTCATTACTAGATTTCAGGATGAAGACAAATCAAAAGAATATTTAGATGAGTTAGAATTTCTTACTTATACAGCTGGTGGTGAAGTCATAAAACGTTTTACTCAAAAAATGGACATCCCAAACCCGAAAACATTTATTGGAAGTGGTAAAATGGAAGATGTGCGTAAATTTATTGAAGAGCATAAAGTAGGTACTGCTATTTTTGATGATGAGTTATCACCCGCACAAGAACGAAATATAAGTGCAATACTAAACTGTAAAGTTTTAGATCGCACAAATTTAATTCTAGATATTTTTGCACAACGTGCTCAAACGAGTTATGCCAGAACACAAGTTGAACTTGCACAATGTGAATATTTATTACCGCGATTAAAGGGAATGTGGACACACCTTGAAAGACAAAAAGGTGGTATTGGCATGCGTGGACCTGGAGAAACTGAAATAGAAACAGATAGAAGAATTGTAAGAGATAAAATTGCCCTGCTTAAGAAAAAAATTAAGACCATTGACAAACAAATGGAAGTGCAGCGTGGTAATAGAGGGAAGTTGGTAAGAGTTGCTTTGGTTGGATATACAAACGTTGGCAAATCTACGCTTATGAATGTTATTAGTAAATCTGAGGTATTTGCTGAAAATAAATTATTTGCTACACTCGATACAACAGTTCGGAAGGTAGTAATTAAA
>UPTN01001081.1_pt1 | contig 12517 bp, 8 predicted proteins | sample 2160111 | NCBI WGS metagenome assembly UPTN01 (sample SAMN06265058, study PRJEB28932) | marine metagenome | isolation source: Columbia River Estuary | place: USA:Columbia River Estuary, USA | collected 2014-05-05 | reverse complement strand
TTGATTACTGCATTGAATAATGCATTGGCTAACACTAAGTTAGTCCTAAATACAAAATACATTTTACATAATGAACTACAATAAACACTTTAGTAGACCTAAAGAGAAGAGCGAAGAGTGGTACAGAGAGACCATATCTAGGTTTATGCCAACAACTTACTTTACCATTGAAGATTTCGATGCAATGAAGTTGAGTTATGATATTTATAATGATAACGTTGAGTCACTAAAAGACGCATTTAATAAGTGGTGTGATCCATTAGGGGTACAACTTAAAGCTTATGATCCTGTACCTTATCCTGTTATTCATAATAAGGTTAACGTATTGAAAGGAGAAATGCTGAAGAGACAAGATGAGTATTCTATTATATCGTTTTCACAGAATGCTACAAAAGAGAAGTCTCAAGAACTTAAGCAACTTATTCAATCTAAGGTTGAACAAATGCTTGGAGATTTTCAGAGCAAGCTTCAAGAAGGAGCTTCTGAAGAAGAGATTACTAAGATAATCGAAGAAGAAAGAGATCGTATTACTCCTGAAGATCTAGATATTAAAAACTTTAAGACTGAGTGGGAAATATTTTATGAGTTCGCTTTAAGGTATTGTCTACAAACTCAGCATGTTAAGAATAAGAAGGTAGAGACTTTAGAAGATACACAAGCTGCTAATAGGCTGTTTGTACACTCTTCATGGAGACACGGCAAGCCTTACCTTGAAGTAAGGAATCCTTTATATTTAGGTTTCCACAAGTCTGGTAATCAACGGTATGTTAATAAAGGAGAGTATGTGTACTACAGAAGGGCACGCACCTATTCTGATATTTACCAAGAGTATAAGACTTACTTGGATAAGGAACAATTGGAGTCGCTACAACATAGCTATTCTAATAGGTTGAATAAGCATCACAATGTTATTGGTAATAAGACTTCTACTCAGGCTAAATTTCAGTTTGATACTTTATCTACTGAATTAGCATTGTCTAATCCTAATAATAGAGGTGTAGTAGATAAGACGTTAGCAGAGAATCAAACCTCTTCTAATTCGTTCTCGTCTAATTATAATGGCCTTATCTGGGAAACTCATGTTGAGTTCAAAGAATTTGAGAAAGTTTACTTTGTTACTTATAAGGATGAGCTTGGTAATAAGGTTACTATTCCTGTGACTAAAGAGTTTACTATCCCTAAGTCAGCTGATAAGTTTAAGAAAGAGAATAAGTTTGGTGTTAAGACACTTACTTATGTATGGGTAGAACATGGTGTACAGTATGAAGTAGAAGAAATTGAAATTCCAGTTAAGCATGAGATTATTATCTTAGATGATGATATTTATGCTGTGTATCGTAAGGTTCCTAATCAAGTGATTGATGTAGATGATCCTTATGGTAGCTTTAATCTTTCTACATTTGGTGCTGTATTGTCTACACGTAATGCGAGAGGTATCTCACCTATCCAGCGTGTACTGCCGTTTTATATGCAATATCTCTTTATTAAACATAAGCAGAACAAAGAGATTGCTAAGTATCAAGGCTATATACAGAACATTGATGTTGACCAGATTCCTACAGCCTTAGGGTTAGATGAAGAGGGTAATGAGATTAATGATCCAATGAAAGTATGGATGACTTATCTTGAAGAAGGTAAGAACTTCTATTCTGGTACACAGACTAAGAATAATATGCCTGTACCCCCTACAAGAGCTCCAGGTTCTACTGCTCAGATTCTAGGTACTGCTCAAGAGATATTTACTCTACAGAACTTACTACAGCTTATTGATGCTGAGATTGGTATGGCTATGGGTATTCCTCCACAGAGAGAAGCTCAGTTTGCTACTAACTCTAATGCTAGTGATAATAGGCAAGCTCTAGTTCAGTCTTACCATATTACTGAACCTTATATGAATGAGATTGATGAGGTATGGCGCCAAGCTACTGAAGACTACATTAAGAACTTCAGACGTTGGTGTGAGATTAAGCTAGAACGAGGCGATACTAATTTATTTAACTATACACTTCCTGATGGTACAGAAGAGCTATTCCAAGTTACTTCTAAGATGCTGTCTCAAGAGGCTATGGGTTTATTCCTTAAGTCTAATACTAATAGAAGAGAGTATAACGAACATATGTTAGCTTCAGCTCAGGCATTCGCACAGAACCCTGAATCAGTTGAACGTACCTCTCTGCTGATTAAGGCTATAACGACTGGGTCATCCTCTGAGGAAACGCACAAGCTTATTGAGATTGCTAGATTACAGCAAGAGAGAGCTCAACAGAAGAGGGAACAACAAGCACACCAGAATCAGGTTGAATTGCTGGATAAGCAGAAAGAACTTGAAGCTCAGTTGCATGCACAAGAACTTGAGAAGATCGAGCTTAAAGCTACTCTGGAAGGTCAATATGATGTGGAAGAAGCTCATATTAAAGCTGCTACAGCTATATCAACTAGCAATAATGCGGCTTAGGTTATAGTAGGCCACTTTTGGTCTATAAATTAGAATAAACCAATATTTTTACGTATATTTATATAAATAATAAACTATGAACATCGACGAAAATGATGAACTCTCTGCAGAAGACTTCGAACTCCTTCCGGATTTACCAGAAGAATTAGAAGTATCCGCAGACCCAGTGGTTGAAGAAACCGACGAGCTGGAAGAACCTCAAGAGATAGAGGAAGAGATTACAGAAGAACCTGAGGCTGAACCTGAAGTGGTTGAGGATGAAGATGATATTTTTGCAGCACAATCATTTTATGATATGTTGAAGGAACGTCAACTAGTCCCAGAAAAAGAAATTACTTCTTGGGAAGACTTGGAAGAGGAGATAGAAGTATATAAGACTGCTTTACCTAATCAGGTAAAGGAGAACATTGTAAACTCTGCTTCTCCTGTAGCACAATCGTTCCTAGCATTTGCTATGGACAAACCAGATCTCACTGAAAAAGATCTACTTGAGTACCTTGATGCTTATAAAGAGGATAAGGTTACTGAGGAGATTGTAACTAAAGATCAAGCTAGGCATTTGCTTAAGCCTGAGTTAGTTGCTCAATGGGGAGAGAATACTGCAGAAGCTATGTTAGACTCTTTAGAGGATGACGGAGTTTTAATAGAGAAAGCAAAGACTTCACGAGTATCTAAACAAGATGCTCTTAATGCTCAAGCTGCTGAAGAGAATAACTCTAGGCAGACACAGCAGAGTAACTTTGTAAATTCCCTCTATCAGGAATTCGATGACCAACCTTGGCAGGATGATCATAAGATTCATATAAAAGAGTTCTATACTTCTGGTAAGATTGATCAGACAATTCAAGAGATTAGTACTGACCCTAAATCTTTAGTACAACTAGTTAATATTCTTAACTATTATGATAGCAAGTCTAAGTCTTTTAACTTAGACACATTCTTTAACAAGGCTGCCACACGGAATACTAACTCTATTCGTGACAGTATAAAGGAAGGTCTTCAGAACAGAGGAACTTCTACAAAACAAAAAACAGCTCGGACAGGATTTGATCCTACTCAATTCGAGTTGGCCTAAAAATAAAATAATTTAATATGTCTGTATTCAGAAAAACAGCGTTAACCACTGTCGAACGTTCCGACTTCGATGGCAACTACTTTGATAGTTTAACGCACGCTAAAATGTTCCGCTCTTATAAGCCCTACAACATGGGTGTAAAGTCTGCGCAACTATACTCTAGTAAACTAAAATCGGATTTGATCAACAAGAAGTTCACTTACTTCACTGCTGCTCAAAAGAATACGTTCATGCTTCCGGGCGGTGTAGATGACTACACTTGGCAGCTAGTGAACGACTCGGCTCGTGTATTCCGCATCACTGCAGTATACTCTACGCCAAACGACCAAGCTGGTAAAGGTGGCCAACAGTTCAAGATCGCTCTTGATACTCCGGGTCTCATGGAGCCAGTATTGCTTAAGACTGAATCTTCTTCTGCTCCTCGTCTCCGTATTATCGGTCAAGGTAAGCAACTCGGTCCCAACTCTTGGGAATACGTTGTTACCCTTCAGACTGGTGCTATGAACGAATGGATCAGCCTTGAATACCTTCAGGAAGGTCGTCAGATCATCGATTGTGGTACTTCTGTATCTGATGAACTGAACAGCAAGTATGGTGGTGATTACTTCGACGATATGTTCAAACTGCAATCTGTAGTTGGTAACTTCGCGCGTAAAGCTACTTTCACTGACAAATTCATTCGTACCGAGATTGCGTGTCGCAAGAATGGTTCTTCTATGCCTAAGAGTATGTCCTACTCTGTAGATGGAACTGGTTACTCTGATGGTGCTATTGGTCACGGTTACGTGTACCAGCAGTCCTTTAAGAATAACGCTGGTAAGATGATCCAAAAGGGAGTTTTCGTAACTAACATCGAAGCTCGTCTTGAAGAACGTCTTATGAACGACCGCGAAATGGCTATGGAATTTGGTCGCATTGAGATTGGTAAGGATATCGATTCTAGCCGTACTCGTAAAGATGCTCCGGGTTACCGTGAAATGGTTCGTGAAGGTCAATACTTCGCTCATAACGGTTCCCTTACTCTTACTGAGTTGGAGGACTACCTGACAAACATCTTCGCTACCCGTAAGAACTTTATGGAACGTACCATTAAGGTTGCTACAGGTGAAGGTGGAATGAAGTTCCTGCACCGTTTGATCGCTGCTGAAGCTTCTCAATTCAACCTCGTTGATAATATCTTCATTCAGAAGCGTGGTGCCGGTGCCGGTGTTCACGAGAATGAGCTTATCTTCGGTGGTCAATTTACTGCTATTCGTCTGTTGAATGGTATCACTATCGAGTTCGTCTACGATCCTATTAAGGATGACCAGACTCTCTTCCCTGAGAAGGCTCCCGGTAGTTTCCATTCTGTTGAGTCTTACTCTATGGATATCTTTGACTTCGGTGTCACTGATCAAACTCCACAAGGTGCAAGCTCTCACCAGAACATGACTATGGTTTACCAAGACGGTGTTGAAGAGTACTCACGTATTCAGGGTCTTTACGACTTTGAGACCGGTGCTATCAATGACGGTTCTGTAACCAATAGCTCTTCTAAAGAATTGGAAATCCGTCGTGCAACCTCTGGTTCACTCGGTATCTTTGATGTTAGCCGTATCGGTCGCATCGAATTCCTTCCTACTTTCGTAGCGTAAATAACTAATAAATAAAATCAAGAAAAGATGAAAAAGAACACAAGAAAAGTGTGGGTTAATCCCGTCGAACGACTTTCCCCTCAAGGTAGAGACCGTCAATATTATCAAATTTATGATAAGAACAATAATATTACGGCTACCATGAATATGAAAAAAACAAGAGAACCTGATACAGGTGTAGTTTATACATTCCCTTTTAATAAGAAGAATGGTAAACTGTATACTGGATTGAGTGAACTTGTCATAAATCCTTATCATAATATGCCTGTGTTGGATCTCACTCAAATGTTTGAGGTCCACACAGATTATATACCAAAGTTAGAATTGTTCCTTAGCAAAGAACGCGTCACTCGTCAAGAGTTATTAGAGATTAAGCACGGCGTAGCACCAGACGACTATAATAATAGTACTGGTTTTACAATGTTTAATCCCCCTGTAGATATGAAAGATTTTGATCGAAATAAAGGAATCATTGCCTCTACTCGCCTAGTTCTCTATCCACGCCCTAATTCATTTTCTGATGATACCATCGGTAGTGAGTTAAAAATGGTTATGATTGACGCCTTGGTGAAAGCTGGTAAGATTGCCGCATCGAAAGATTTGGCTAATCCTAGCGAACATGAATTTTACGTATCTGAAGATAACGAAGAGGAAACACATAATGCGAAAAAGAGAGATATCATTGAGGCAGCAGTTTATAAACTGTTTAAACTCAAGAACGAATCTCCTTACTTTAAGTGTTACCAATTTGCTACAGTACTTAGAACTAAACAAAATCAAACTTTGGTTATAGGAGAATCTACTCCTGAACGCGTTAAAGGAGTTCTTTCTGAATATGTGTCGGATACCAATCCACACCAGATGGAACATGTTTCACGCTTTAGTAAACTATGGGACTTGTCTATTACTCCTCAAGGAGCAGATAAAGTTATGGTTTACTACACGCTGCAACAAGCAATTAACGTAGGTGTTGTTAGATACCGTAACAACGAATATGTATGGCCGTCTAAATCAGGTACTCCTGATATGTATGAGCTAGGCAATTCGTTTGAAACTATCGCTAATTTCTTCTTGAAAGAGATGAATACCCCAGCACCTAAAGGAAACAAGGTTCATACTAATTACTATAAGGAACTGGTCGACGAGGTTAAAAATAAGAATATTCAATTTGAATAACTCAAAATAAAATAAATGTGTAATACAATTAGATTACACTCAATGTTTAAGCAAGGCTCTAATAAATATGATTCTCAGCAATATCAGGACTTCCCTCCTGAAGTTATTGATGATTTTATTTATGATGGTCTTCTGGATTACATTAAGTTAGCTATAACAACTCAACCTAAGAATGGTTATATGGTTGGTTTCGAATCTAATCAGCAACGGTTAGATATGATTCAACCTTTCATAGACCATAAGATGTTACCACCCATCTATAATAAGATCCGTGGGAAACAAAAAGTAACTGTATTTAAATTACCAGAAAATTACTATACTACAACACAAGACGTTTACGCCTTTGATAGTTGTGGTAATACTATTAAAATAGATATCGTTCAGTACCAAAACTTAGAAAACCATCTAAATACTAAAGATCAATTACTTTGGTCTATAGCATATGCAACGTTGAAAGACAATGAGTTGCATGTTTTCTTTCCTGAACTTATCTCGACTGTTGACCTAAATTACGTTAAACTACCGGAGAGACCTTTCTTTGGCAACTACAATACTCTTGAAGCTATTGTTGACGGTAGCGATACTACAACATTACCAAGAGTCAATACGTTAGTTCCTGAGGGATACTGTACCATATTAATGGACATCGTTATTGCTAATGTATTTGGTAATCTCAGAGACTATAATTTAGCCCAATATAAACAACAAACTTTAAACCTTTAAATTAAATTATCATGAGTAAGCCTACCAATTCAATTCAGGCCCAAATGAAAACGAATCTAGTTTCCACCTATGGAGGTGCTGCTAGTACTGGTGCATTAGTAACTACTACTTCTGCACTTAACATCAATAACGGTGAACTAGCAATGCTGGAATCCGATATTGATAGTGCCAATCATGGCGAAATTACTACCACCCCAACAGGTGGTTTTGTTAAACTCATTCAAGGTACCCCTAAGAGTAACGCTACTAATACTGTAGACCCTTGGGGAGTTTCTGATCCTGCTTACGTAGAATCTGCAAACATCGATCCTCGCAAAGTACGTAACTTGACTACTACTAACTACTCTAGTGGTAGCTTCGGTATGTCTATGTACACTACTGCTGAGACTTTTGTTGTAAATTCTTCTTACGGCTTTATCGTAGAACTTGACGGTCGCCGTCAGGAACGCGAATTTGGTGAGAACACTGACCAGCGTACTGCTAATGTAGTAACGCCAGCAGTAGCTCCTACTGATATTAAGGATTACGTATTCCAGAACAACGCATTCAAACTCAACCAATTTTCTAGCCTTGTAAAAGGTAACCGTCGGTTTGTTGTACTTGGTGTAAACCTTTCTGGTGGTGCTGGAACAGTTCTTTCTGCTATTGTCAACGACAATGCAGCTATTCCTTTCCAGACTCAGGACGGTGTAACTTACACTATCCAGTCTTCTACCCCTTTTGTTCGGGCTATCGGTAAACTTATCGCAGCCTCTACTCTTCTTGATGCTTCTACAATTGAAGTATTGGATCCTACTACTGCTGGTGCAGCCGCTAAGGTTGACGCTTTGATCGTAGTTGGTCTTGATGCTGAACTTGCAGTTTACGAAGATGATCTCGCTCAGGTTCGTACCGATGTGACTATTAACCCTAAGGATGAACTCGAAGGTCTTGGTACCATCGTGAACGTTTACCCTATGGAAGCAATCAACCACGGTCGTGGAGTTAGCCTTGCTAACGATCTGCGTGCCCAACTTGATATTCATACTAAGCAGCTTACTCCTTACTTGGAGCAATTCTCTACAGGTTACAAGTACCTCAGCGCTGATAAGAACTACGGTTCTTTCATCATAGACTTCTATGATACTGAGAATACGGTTGACCACACGGTTGTCCACGAGAAGCAAGCAACTATTTACTGGGAACAAACTGAACCCATTACTCTTAGTACTGATGGCGTTGCCGTTGGCACTACTGCTGTAGGGGTCTTTGTACCTACGGAAACTGTCCCTGCTGTTGTAGGAACGTTTACTACTTGGAAGTTAGCGAATGACTAATCTTAGATAACATTTTAAGCCGAAGCGGGAACTTAGTTCTTGTTTCGGCTTTTTTTATAAATATACAATAATGAAAAACCAAGGACTTAATCTTAAAGGCTTGGCCTTAAATAGATTTGACAACGGTATTCCTAAAGAAATGTGGCTCGAAGAAGGAGTTTCTTTTCTTACTAGAGAGCCTAAGTTACACCCTTACGCAATAGATATTTATCAAGCCATTGAATATGCTATTAATGAAGGTATAATTGTATTAGACGTAGAACAGTCTGTCATCACAGAAGGAACAGATATTGAAATTACAGGTACAGGTACCGCACTTGATCCGTATATTATTAATTCTACATTTGCTATTACGGCAGAGGAGATTAAAATTTTATATGAATCAAATGCTGATACTAATGCTTTTACAGATGTACAAGTTACTAAACTTGATGGTATCGAAGCTGAGGCAGAGGTTAATGTACAGTCTGATTGGGGCCAAGCCACTTCTTCTGAAGATAGCTTCATACTCAATAAGCCTACAATTCCAACAACTGCTTCAGAGATAGCTAATGTACCTTCAGGTAACTTAATAGCTACAACCTTACAAACAGCAGTTGACGAATTACAAACAGAGATTGATGCTCTTGTTGCAGGAGGTGGAATCGGTGATATGGTTAAGGCTGTATACGATACCAATGATTCTTCTGTAGTAGATGATAGCGAGAACCTTGAAGGTAATGATTCAGCCTATCACTTAGATAGAGGTAATCATACTGGAACTCAACTACTTACTACCATCTCAGACTCTGGTACTGCAGCAGCTTTAGATGTTCCCTCCTCAGGAGATGCATCTGTAACTGAAGTAGTTAAAGGAGATGACACGAGATTAGATGACAATCGTGATCCTAATGCTCATACACATAACTCTGCTGAGATTACTGATTTTGACGTAGCTGTTAATAATCATGCAGCCGTCACCCTGAATACTGTTAAGTTGACTGCTAATGCAGTTAATGTAGACAATGCAGGAGCAGTAATGAATGCAGATACGTCAACAGGGTCTATGGACTTTGTTCTTGATGAAGACGATTTAGGCTCTGACTCACCAACTAAACTAGCTACGCAACAGTCTATTAAGGCTTATGTGGATAACCAATTTGCGGTTAGTTCAGGAGCACACACTAAACAGAAGACAGGTAAGGCTCAATACTTTGCTAAACCAGCTTCTACTACATATAGTTTAACTGATGGTGTAGGTCTATTTACAATCGCCGAATTTGGTGATCTTAACTCTGCTACTATTATAGTGGATAGAGCTGATGACTCAGACTCAGATAACTTTACACTTATATTCGACCATTCAGACAACACTGTAAATACATGGCAACCTGATGCTAATGGTTCTGTAGATCACGATCTATACATCCCACAGTATCAGATATTCAATGCATTAACTACTAGAACCCCACTCTTTTATCAGGCACTTTCTGATAAGACTACTGATGGAACTGTTGGTATAGTACCAGAAGTTGTATTCGGTAATGGGCAAGTACAATTAGTATTTGCTGATGATAATGCTGCTTGGACAGCAACCCAACGGATTGTAATCCAAGTTAACTTTATAAAATTATAATATGAGCTTCGCAGTAAAATTTTCCCCTTTTTTAGCTAGTGCAGGTTCTACTGGTACATATGGATTAGAAGGTGAATTTAGTAATACTGAACCAAGCAAAGACGCAGCGGGAAACCCATATCAATTTAGTGATATAAGTACTGGTGGCAATTATTATTTTATTGATGCGGAAGGTAATATCTTTCCCATCGTATATAAGACTGAATCAGGCCCAAACGGTTTCCCATATATAGAGATGGATAATTTATTTGAAGAGACATACACACCGCAAGTTGCTATTGGAGCGATCACAATGATTAATCCAGAGACTATGCAGTTCTATTCTACGTCTGTACTTAACTTACCTCTTCGTACAAAGATACAGAGAATTAACGTTAGAGACTTAGTTATTGCTGCAGGTGGTACAGGAGAGAACATCTACAATATAGATGGTACCCTCGACCAACATCGTATCCTATTTCTTAATGACTATTCATTAACATTTAGAGATGGAGATAACGAAGCAATCTTCGATAAAGATAAATTACACTTAAGAGACATGGATTTAGAACTGAACCAAGTAATCATTCAAGAGAGTGATGATGGTACAAGGTGGTCATATGCTACTACAGATATTGGGTCCACAGTCAAAACACAACTACCATAAATAAATAATAATGGCTTTAGGCACAAATATATTTTACTATAAAGAAGGTACGTTTGCAGCATTAGATGCTCAAGCTCCTTTTACTGATCCCTTAGCTTGGGGTCATTTTCTCCGAGATACGGAGAACGACGTTGATTACTGGATTAGACCCGGTGATGGCGTTATGATACTACGAGAAGTTGTCGGTGGAGGCGGATCGTTTAATGGCTTTGACCTTTACGATACTGCAGATGTCAATGATACTATTGATGACTCAGACACCGTTAAAATTACAGGTACAAATGGATTAGAAACTAATCTTACAGGAACAGGTACAACCGCTAAGGTTGTTACTATCGGTATTGATGGAATGGATGCTGCTACTACTGGACATGTTTTGTCTGTTGGTGCAGGTAATGACATTGAATATACTAACCCTGATACATTTAAAGGTAGTTTTGATGTACTAGATGGTTTCAGCGGTACTGCAACACTGGACTTAGGTGCAGCTACTCCACTTGACTTAGTATTTCCACAGATTGGAGGTACAGCCGTTACAGTTGAAGAAGCAGGTACTCAATTATTAGTAGGAGTTAAACTGAAGGGTATTGGCACAGCAACTGATGGTCAGATACCTAGTCGAGTAGCAGGAGCCACAATTGAGTGGGTAAACCCATTAACTATTGAAGCAGGTTCAGCAGGCAACCTATCCATCAATGCTAATAACGAATTATCTATTAGTAACCTACAATTGGCTACTCCTTACATGACTGCCGAAACAACCTTAGCTAACTTCATCGCAAATGATGGACAATATGCTTCTGTTGGAGAAGGTGATATTGTAATCCTGTCTTCTGACGGAGGTACATACATTCACAATGGAGGTTCAGCAGGCGATGTTACTGACTTCTACTTAATCACGTCTCCCGGTAACGGTATGACATCATTTACTATTACTGCCGATTCTGGTGTTGATAGAATGGTTATGGACGGTGAAGAAATTGATTTCCTTGGTGCTGGTGGCTTAGCTACTGTAATCTCAGGTGATGATATTCTTATTGGATTAGGTACAGAGCTCACAACCTTATTTACAGCTATTCCAACTACTGCCGATTCCTATGTAGTAACTCATGATGGAGATGGTACATTTTCTTATGTATTAGCCTCTACATTACAAGAGAATACCTCTTGGACAGCTGCAGCTAACTCAGGTACACCTTTCGCTATTGGTGATGGAGATACAATCAGCTTTTTAGCTGGTACTGGATTAGATACTCTAGCTACGGGTTCGCAAATTGGTATCGGCTTAGGTGCTGATCTACTTGATCTTGTTAATAACATCCCAACTGCCGCAGAAGCCTACTATGTAGCACATGATGGTAATGGTAACTTTACCTTCCCTCTTGTATCTAGCTTAGCTGGTGGAGGAGGTAGCTTCAATAATTTCACTATTGATGGTGATTCAGGTACAGCTAATACTATTACAGATGGTGAGACATTTACCATTGGTGGTACTGGCTTAGGTATTTCTACTACAGTAGTACCTAATGGAATGGATATTCTTTTATCTGCTAACTTACAAAGTCTTGAATCTGAAGTAATCGCCATTGGTGATACTGCAGACTATGCTATCACATACAGTGGTGCTAATAACCAATTCTATGCAAATGAAATAGTAGAAAATCACTTAGCTGCTGCTAACCAATTCTTCTTTAATGAAGAACGTTTCGTAAGCTTTACGGGGGGGTCATTAACATTCACCTCTGACACATCTACTACACTCAAGCTTGAAGATACATCCTTTACTGCTACGATGGCTGACTTCGTTGTCGCCAGCTCTAGCAAAGGTTTAATCCTCACAGCACCTAACACTAACCAATATCGTATCACTGTTAATA
>UPTN01001077.1_pt1 | contig 12547 bp, 11 predicted proteins | sample 2160111 | NCBI WGS metagenome assembly UPTN01 (sample SAMN06265058, study PRJEB28932) | marine metagenome | isolation source: Columbia River Estuary | place: USA:Columbia River Estuary, USA | collected 2014-05-05 | reverse complement strand
GCATCGTTGCCAGTGCCGCAGGTAAAGATTGGATGATCTGAGCAGGATGCGTTAAGCGGTCCCAGAAGCGGCTGACAGCCTTAAAGGCATCGTTTACGCCAAACGTGGGGTTTCCGTAGTGTTCCAGTTGCTGCAAAACCGGATCAGGCAGACGCGTCAGGAACGCATCCCCGCACAGCATCAGCATCGGCAAACGGTTCGCATGCGCCAAGGCCGCAGCGGTCAACAGGTTCGCAGTGCCCGGACCAGCAGACGCAGAACAGAACATAAAACGACGACGCAGCCATGCTTTGGAATAAGCGGCCGCCGCAAAGCCCATGCCTTGTTCGTTTTGCCCACGATACAGCGGCAGTGCGTCACGGTTGTCGTAAAACGCCTCGCCCAGACAGGTCACGTTACCGTGGCCGAAGATACCGAAACCACCGCCACAAACGCGGGTCTCAGCGCCGTCAATCTCGATGTATTGATTGGCTAAATACCGCACAATGGCTTGCGCCGTTGTTAGCGTGACTGTCTGCACAGCTTGCCCCATGATATCCCCCTAGAAATGCACGAACTGTGCTATGGCCACGATTGCATATTGACCTTAGACGTAAAAGAACGATACCAAAATTGCAACCGGTTGCAACTGGTTTTTGGGGAGTGATCCAAGATGACACAGATTGGTATTGGCATCGTCGGCGGCGGCTATATGGGCAAGGCACATGCGGCGGCTTATGGCGCTGTTGGCACGCTCTTTGATACGGCATTGCGGCCCCGACTTGAAATGGTCTGCGCGTCTTCGCCTGCCTCTGCTGCCAAGTATGAAAAGGCTTTCGGTTTTGCCCGCAGCACTGATGACTGGCGCGTTTTGATCAATGATCCAAAAGTCGAGGCTATCGTCATCGCCTCGCCGCAGAACACCCACCGTGAAATTGCACTGGCGGCCTTTGCTTTGGACAAGCCTGTATTTTGCGAGAAACCACTTGGGGCCAACCTGGCCGATTCCATCGCAATGAACGATGCAGCCCGCGATAGCGGTGCTATCAACATGGTCGGCTTCAACTATATCCGTACGCCCGCGTCTCAGTATGCCCGCCAGTTGATTGCAGACGGGCGCATTGGCGACATCACGTGGTTCCGCGGTGAACATACCGAAGATTTCTTGGCCGACCCTGCCCTGCCTGGATCTTGGCGCACCCAAGGTGTTGCTAATGGGTGCATGGGTGATCTGGCCCCGCATATGATCAACGGTGCGCGTGCCTTGATCGGTCCAATAACCAGCCTCAGTGCGTGCGTCGAAACTGTTCACACCAAGCGCGGTGATCTTGATGTCACCAACGATGATCAAGCTCAGTTTATGTGCCGTTTTGAAAATGGCGCTCAGGGGCATTTGTTTGTCAGTCGCGTCGCAACAGGTCGCAAGATGGGCTATGCCTATGAAATACATGGCACAAAAGGGTCTATACGGTTTGATCAAGAAGACCAGAATGCCCTGCATCTTTATACAATGGACGGTCCAGAAGCCGAACGTGGTTTTCGCAAGATACTGACCGGACCTGCCCATCCCGATTACCTGCCCTTCTGCCAAGGACCGGGACATGGCACAGGCTATCAAGATCAGATCATCATCGAAGCCAAGGATTTCCTGACCGCCATTGCCACCAAAACCAACATCTGGCCAACTTTTGAAGAAGGCCTCGAAGTGAACCGCATCGTCACTGCCGCCCTTGATTCCAGCGCCATAGGCGCATGGGTCAATGTCGCTGATTACTAATTCAGAAAGACCAAACACATGATCAAAATCGGTAACGCGCCTTGCTCTTGGGGCATCGAATTCGCCTCTGACCCCGCCTACCCCACATGGCAATCCGTGCTTAGCCAATGTGCTGGCGCGGGCTACAAAGGGATTGAACTTGGGCCAATCGGCTATATGCCAGAAGACCCTGCAATCCTGTCAGACGAACTGGCAAAAAATGACCTAAGCATCATCGGCGGCGTTGTTTTCCGCCCGTTCCACGACGCGGCCAAATGGGACGAAGTCATGGACGCGTCCGTGCGCACCTGCAAAGCATTGGTCGCACACGGCGCCAAACATCTGGTCTTGATCGACAGCATCTCGCCGCGCCGCGCACCAACCGCTGGCCGCGCAGATGAAGCCGAGCAGATGGATAACGCGGAATGGTCCGCATTCCGCGACCGCATCGCGACAATCGCCAAAATGGGCACCGAAGAATACGGCCTGACCGTTGGCATGCATGCCCACGCCGCAGGCTTTATCGACTTTGAACCCGAGCTAGAGCGTCTGTTGGATGAAGTCGATGAAAGCATCCTGAAAATCTGCTTTGATACGGGCCACCATTCTTATGCGGGTTATGATCCGGTCGCGTTTATGAAGCGGCACATTGACCGCATCAGCTATATGCATTTCAAAGACATTGATCCGGCCGTGAAAGCCGATGTCGTGGCAAACCGCACCGATTTTTACAAAGCTTGCGGTCAGGGCATTTTCTGCAACTTAGGCCAAGGCGATGTCGATTTCCCTGCCGTCCGTCAAGTGCTGCTGGACGCCGGATTTGAAGGCTGGTGCACTGTCGAACAAGACTGCGATCCGTCCATGCCCGGCACACCGCTCGAGGACGCCGAAAGCAACCGTAAATACCTTGAATCAATCGGCTTTTAAGCCCCTTACGAAAGACAAAGCCATGACAAAACTCAAATGGGGCATGATCGGCGGCGGTGAAGGCAGCCAAATTGGACCCGCACACCGCCTTGGTTCGGGCCTCGACAGCCTTTTCGAATTCACTGCAGGCGCGCTGGATCACCGGCCTGAATACGGCATTGATTACGGCAAACGCCTTGGCCTTGGCGACCGCGCCTATGGCGGTTGGCAAGAGATGCTGGAGGCCGAGAAAAAGCGCGATGACCGCGTTGATCTGGTCACCGTTGCCACACCGAACTCTACCCACTTTGAAATTACCAAAGCCTTCTTGGAAAACGGTTTTCACGTGTTGTGTGAAAAGCCGATGACGATGACGGTTGAGGAAGGCGAAGAGATCGTCGAGATCGCCAAGAAAACCGGCAATATCTGTGCCGTGAACTATGGCTATACCGGCTATTCGCTGGTGCGCCACATGCGGGCAATGATTGCGCGCGGCGACATCGGCAAGGTCCGTGTTGTGAACGCCGAATTCGCGCATGGTCACCACGCGGATGCGACAGATGCCGACAACCCCCGTGTGCGCTGGCGGTATGATCCGGCGCAGGCTGGCGTATCGGCGCAGTTTGCAGATTGCGGTATTCATGCGATGCATATGGCAAGCTTTGTAACCGGCCAAGAAGTCACGAAACTGTCTGCCGATACGGTGTCCTGCATCGATGTGCGCACGCTCGAAGACGACGCGATGGTCAATTTTCGCATGGATGGCGGTGCTGTTGGGCGGCTTTGGACCAGCTCTATCGCGATTGGGCGCCAGCATGGGCTTGGTATTCAGGTCTTTGGTGAAACGGGTGGTTTGCGTTGGAGCCAAGAACAGCCAAACCAGCTGTATTATATGCCCTTGGGTGAACGTCTGCAGGTGATCGAGCGCGGCGAGGCCAATCTGTCCCCCGAAGCAGACCGCACCAGCCGTGTGACCATCGGCCATGCTGAAGGCATGCCGCTCGCATTTGCGAATATCTATTGCGATCTGGCCGAAGCGATCAGCGCCCGCAAAGAAGGTCGCACGATGGACCCTGCGGCGAACCTTTATCCACGGGCCGAAGACGGTTTGCGTTCGATGGCAGCGGTTTATGCTGTGGCGCAATCAGGCAAAGCGGAAGGCAAATGGTTGGACGCGCGTCCGCCCATGTTCCGTTAGTTACGGCAAGGGGCGCAGCGTGCCCCTTTCCACAATGGGACAATCAAACAGCCGCGCCTCCGGGTCGCGGCTGTCGTCTTTCAGGGCCGCTTCGATCAACTCGATCGAGGCTTCAACGATGTCCTTGATCGGGTTGCGCAATGTCGTCAGGTTGATATTCGCCCATCCTGCCATTTCCATATCGTTCAAACCGATAATCCCGATGTCATCCGGCACATGCAGACCCGCAGACTGGATCGCAGACAAAGCACCGATGGACAGCACATCGTCACCGCAGAAATAAACCTCTGCCGGCTTGGACGTCAAAAGCCGCGACATTTCTGCACGGCCGGCATCGAACGAATAATTGGTGGCGTAACTGACGCTCAAAGTCAGGGTTGGATCGGCCAGAACGACCTCTGCAAAGCCTGCCAGACGGTCTTGGGTAGAGGTCGCTGTTTCCGGGCCACCCAGAAAGGCCAATCGCTTATAACCTCTCGCGATCAACGTCTTAGCGGCCAAACGTCCAGCTTCGCTGTTGTCGATTCCCAGCACATCGACTTTCGGATTTGGCGATTGACGTCCAAAGGAATGTACGACCGGGACACCCGCGTCTTTGAACCCTTGTGCAAAGCTGGCTGGCAATGTTGAAGATGCGACGATCACACCATCCACAGAATAGGCCCGCAACATCCGCAACGAATTTTCGGGGCTCACTTCATCTGTCAGGTTTACCAGCAATGGTCGCAAGCCCCGCGCTTGCAGCCCTTTGGTGAACTGGTCAAAAACTTCGAGAAAGATCGGGTTATGGAAGTTGTTCGACACCAAACCGATAAGCTTGGTCCGCCCTGTCGTCAGCGATGATGCCAAGGCATTGGGACTATACCCCAGCGCATCAGCGGCCTCTTCTACTTTGGCACGGGTCTTGTCAGACACCGATGCACCTTCGGTGTAAGCCCTTGATACCGCAGAGCGGGACACGCCAGCACGCAACGCTACATCCTTAAGAGTCACTGCCACGCGAACTGTCCCCTACTTGCCCCTTTTGGACTTCGCTTCGTCGGCGGCCACGGCCTCCCAGTCGGCAATCCAGAACTTCCATGCAGCCATCCCGCCTAGACCCAGAAAAATCAAGCCCCAGAATACTTCGCCCGTTGAAAATTCGAACACTGCCCAAAGAGCGGGCACCGCTACGGCAAGTACGCGGCGCCACACTGGCAGGAAGAAGGGGATCGCCATATCGAAAAGTTTGAGACGGCTAGGCTGCTCCTTCATATTCAGCCCCGGTTTTTGCGCCTGTGATATAGGCTACAACGTCTTCGCCGTTTGTGTCCTCTTTATTCAGGTTCGCAACCATGCGGCCACGCCGGAACACGATAATCCGGTCAACCAGATCAAACACCTGTCGCATGTTATGCGACACTAGGATCAAGCTTTCGCCCTGCTCTTTGAGGGTACGGATGATGTTCTCGACCTGTGCGGTTTCCTGCACACCCAAGGCCGCTGTCGGTTCGTCCATGATCGTCAGCTTGGACGCAAAGGTCGCTGTACGCGCAATCGCTACACACTGGCGCTGACCGCCTGACATGTTGGCAATCGTGTTCTTGATGTTGGGGATTTTAACGCCGGTTTTGACCAGACCCGCCATCGTATCTTCGCGCATCGCCTTGTAATCAAGCAAACGGAACGGACCGAGCCAATCAAACTTGGTCTTTTCGCGTCCCAAGAACAGGTTGTCTGGCACGTTCAAATCGTCGGCCAAGGCAAGGGTTTGAAACACGGTCTCGATCCCCGCCTCGCGCGCCTCTAGCGGGCCTGCAAAGGACACAGGTTCGCCGTCAAAAATCACTTCGCCACGGGTTCGTTGTTCGACCCCTGTGATCTGGCGCACGAAGGTCGATTTACCCGCCCCGTTGTCACCCATGATTGCCACGTGTTCACCGCGTTTGAGGACAAAGTTGGCGTCCTCAAGGGCATGTACACCACCATAGTGTTTGGTCAGGCCTTTGGTTTCCAGAATGATATCTGACATTGCTCTGATCCTTTCTTATGCCCGCGCCGCAGCACGTTGTTGTTGCCATTGGTCCAGCGCAACCGCACCGACGATGATACAGCCCAAGACCATTTCCTGATAGAACGCACCAAGCCGCAAGAAGGTGAAACCAGACGTGATCACGCCGATAATCAGCGCACCGATCACAGTGCCGATGATCGATCCGCGCCCACCAAACAGCGACACACCGCCGATGACGGCCATGGCGATTGCCTCAAGTTCGTAGGACAAACCCATGCCCGACTGGGCGGTCAGGTTCTTGGACGTCAGGATAACTGCCGCCAATCCTGCAAGGCCCCCTGCGATCATATAAACCAGCATCAAATGACGCGGTACGTTGATGCCGGACATACGGGCTGCAGCCTCGTTTGATCCGATGGCGTAGGTGTGTTTGCCGTAAACGGTGTAGTTCATGATGAAGTGAAACAGCACAGCCAGCGACAAGAAGATGATCACGGGCATCATGCCAGCACCGATCTTCGCATAGCTTTCAGTCGGGAATGAAACCGGGTTGCCCAAGGACCACCACTGCGCCACGCCGCGTGCGAACAGCATCATGCCTAGCGTTGCAATAAACGGGGGAATGCGGGCGTAGGCCACAAGCAGACCATTAATGGCCCCTGCGAGGGTACCGACCGTCAGACCGACAATAATTGGGATCACAACAGGAAGATCAAGGAATGATGGACCAAAGATTGCCTTGGGGTTCATTGCGCCGTTCACTTCAGCGACTTGGGCAAAACTCATCGCGATCATTGCCGTGGCACCCACGACAGATCCTGACGAAAGGTCGATACCCGCGGTGATAATCACCTGTGTGACGCCAAGGGCGATGATACCGATGATTGCGACCTGAATGATAATAATGCGCAAACGGGCTTCGTTGAAAATACTGTCAAAGCGGTCGTTTGTATCAAACAGCAAACTTTGCTGCATAAAGATTGCACCCAAGATTTCGAAGATGACGATAATCAGGATCAGCGCGCCAAAGACGTTAAGCTCATTTGGCCAACTGCGTTTGGATTTATCGAATGTAAGGCCGCCTGTGCCTTCGCTTGCGTCTGACATCTGCCAGCTCCCTATACGGTGCATTGGGGGTGTGGGACAGCATCAAGCCGCCCCACTTATTCATTTTAGCTCAATGACTTACTGGAAGTCAGCAAGGTTCTCTGGAGTAACCAGCTTGAACGGGATGAAGACAGCCTTATCGACTGCTTCGCCGTTCACCAGCGCCATTGCTGTCTCGATGGATCCAGCACCCTGACCTGCGAGGTCTTGGAATACTGTCACATCCATGTCGCCAACGGACATCGCCAGAAGCGCGTCTGAAGTCGCATCAACACCACCGACGACAACGTCATCCATGGAAATGCCTGACGCTTTCATCGCCTGAATTGCACCAAGTGCCATTTCGTCATTGTTGCCAAAGACTGCGTCGAATTCGTCGCCGGAAGACAACCAGTTTGTCATCAGGTCGTTTGCTTCGTCGCGGGACCAGTTTGCTGTCTGCTCATCGATGATGGTGATGAAGTTACACATGTCCATGCCGATCACGTCATGGAAGTCTTTTGTGCGCTGAACAGCCGCTTGGTTGGACAGCTGACCGACCAGAACATAAGCGCGCGCGCCACCAGCTTTGCCTTCAGCGCGCAGCTGACGACACATCTGGAATGCGGCCAAAGTACCGGATTCGATTTCGTTGGATGCAACGAACGCTTGGCCTTCTGGCAAAGTCGCCATGTTGATAGGCTGACGGTTGACGTAAACCAGTGGAACGCCAGCCGCTGCTGCTGCATTCGACATCGCTTCGGTCGCGTTTGTGTCAACTGCGTTCACGATGATCGCATCAACGCCGGACGCGATAAAGTTGTTGATCTGGTCAAGCTGCTTGGCCACATCGTCAGTCGCGTCTTCCATCTGCAGGCTGACTTCGTCGCTTGCATCATCATAGGCTGTCATGCCGTTGCGCATGACGGTCAGGCCGTTGTCGTCGAAACGTGCAACAGATACGCCGATTTGCAGCTCTGCCATTGCGGTTGTGCCCATCATGAGCGTTGTAAGGCCAGCGGCCACAAGGATCTTTTTCATTGTTTTCCTCCCAATGATCGTGCCCGGCGCACGGTTATGAATACCGGGGCCTCTGAAAGAGGCGATTGGTTCACCCCATTGCCCCTGCTGATGTTTCAGTCAGTTGCGATGTGATGAATGCGATGGATCCGGCCAAAGCAGTGGCCGGATTAGTCATGTCGTGAATTTCGGGCGCAAAGGCCTCGAAAGAGGCAGGTCCGGCAAAGCCGGCCGCCTGAAAACTGCGCAATTGCGCGATATTGCCCAAGCGATCAGCGCTATCCACAAGAACGCGGTGCGCATCAGTCATTTGATCGGTGTTGGGCTGCGTGTCAGTGACACCGGAAATATGTAGAATAGCCGTTAGATCAGGATAGATCATCGTGTCACCAGCCAGATGGTGGTGAAACGTGTCGTGGATGAGCGCGAAACACGCTGGTCTGTCCATTTCGTCTAATACTGCTACGACATCATCCTTGTGACGCAAACTGCTTTGTACAAAGCCTAGCGGTTCGATCAGGCCGATCATCTGGTGATCAGTCAAAATCGGCTGTAATTCCTTCAGGGCCAACCGCAAAGCCGCGCGCTGTTGGTCCCGCGGGATTGTCTTGTCCGACACCATCGGGATCAAGGCCACACCTTCTGCACCGCAAGCCACGGCCGCTTTGATCAATGCAGTGGCTGCGGCGCGGTTGTCCTTAGGGTTGGCATTGAAGGCCTTAACCTCGGCCAAAGCAAAGATGCGCAGCCCTGCCTGCTTTGCCGACGCGCCAAACTCTGCCGCATCCGCCCCGTCAAACAGAGGCTTGTCCAGATCATTGCGAAGCTCGACACCTGCACAACCAAGCGACACCGCCATATCCAGCACGTCAAGCGCGCTGAGACGCGGAACTGTCATGTGGTTTAGGCCAATTGGCAGCATTGGATGCAGTTTCCCCCCGGTTGTTAAACATCACTCTAACCGCGATTCTTTTTTTTGCAACCGGTTGCATTCATTTCGTTGACCCCGCGTCAGTTCGGGCGTTGGGTCCGCCAGAGCTTTGAAATTGACGATTGTAAATCAACACGGCCCTGCCGCATAAATGGCATATGAATTTGTCTCGTCGTCGTATCTTTGGACTTGTCGCCACAATCGCCCTTGTATCGGCGCTATTGGGTGCCGTGACTTTTCCAGCGGTGGAGAGGCATTACATGCGCGCACAGGCCACCCAGGATGCGGTGCCACTCAAGCTCGCAGTAGAAAGCCTGCGCGCGACATTGGACCGCTATGCGCCCCTGCCCGCTTTGATCGGCGAACGCCCGGAATTGTCGGCGCTTTTGCTTGATCCTGAAAATGAAGACCTGCGCGCTACGGTCAATGAAGACTTGCGCCAAACGGCGGCAACGGTCAAAGCCACGGACGTCTATCTGATGGACATTTCGGGGCGCACGGTCGCTGCGGCATCCTACCGTGACCCGGGCAGTTACTTAGGCCGGAACTTCAGCTACCAATCCTATTTCACCCAAGCCTTGAACGGTGACCTGTCCAGCTTTTCAGTCTACGGCACGACCACAGGTGAGCGTGGTTATTTTTATGCTGCCCCCGTTGAAGAAGGCAAACGGATCGTTGGCGTCATTGCGATCAAGTTCAATATTGCCGCTTTCAACAGCATCTGGCGTGGGGCCGAAAGCGACTTGATGGTGATTGACCGCAATGATTTTGTGTTCATGTCCTCGCGCCCTGACTGGCACTTTCGGGCGATCCGTCCGCTTAGCGATGTAACACTGCGCCTGATTGCGCAGAACTTGCAGTACCCGATCGACCGGATTGATATTTTGCCGATTACAGCGACGCCGATTTCCGGCGATGCCCAGCATATTGTCATCGAGGGCGAAAAGCGCGAAAGCTTTGTGCGAACGTCGCAGCGCCTGATTGATCTGGATTGGACGATGTCATCCCTGTCACCTACGCGCCCTGCGACGCTAAATGCACTGGCGTCATTGTTGATCGCAGGTTTGACCGCACTATTGGGTCTGACGGCGTTGCTGGCTTACCTTCTCAAACAAGCCCGCCAAGCAGAGGCGATGGCCCAAGAGCATCGCACAAAGCGTGCGCTTGAAGCCGCCGTCGCCGCAAGAACCGCCGACTTGCAGACCGCACTTGCCGATCTAAAACAAACCCAAACGGATTTGATCCAAGCAGGCAAGCTATCCGCTCTGGGTCAAATGTCGGCCGCATTGTCTCATGAATTCAACCAGCCGCTTGCCGCGGTCAAATCCTACGCCGACAACGCAGGTGCATTTCTGGATCGTGACCGTGTGCCCGAGGCGCGCGAAAACCTTGGACGTATCTCCAAGATGGTTGACCGCATGGCCACAATATCTGCCCATTTACGCAACTTTGCCCGCCGACCACAGCAGGCCACGGGCCCATTACTGTTAAGTGCCGTCATCCACGACGCGCTTGCCGTGGTCGATATGCGTCTTAGGTCCGAAGGGGGCGTTATTCTTTATGATCCGCCCAACAACGAGACGTGGGTCGTCGGCGGTCACGTGCGCCTGCAGCAGGTGATCGTGAACCTGATTAACAACGCACTTGATGCGATGGAGGGGCAACCGAACCGGGAAGTCACAATTACAGTCAAAGGCGCTACGCTCAGCGTGCGCGACACGGGCGCAGGAATTGATCCCGACAAAGTGGCCCATATCTTTGATCCGTTCTTTACCACGAAAGCACCGGGCAAAGGACTTGGGCTGGGACTTTCGATTTCGTTCAACATTGTCTCTGATTTTGGCGGAGTCTTGAGTGCAGCCAACCATCCCGACGGCGGGGCCGTGTTCACTGTCACCTTGCAGGAAACCAGCCCGTCAGAGGTTGCCGCCCAATGACACAAACCGTCCTTTTTGTTGATGACGAAGAAGAACTACGCAATGCAACCGGTCAAACGCTGATGCTGGCCGATATTCCTGCGATGATCATGGACCGTGCCGAACCTGCGCTGGCGCAAATCAGCCGCGGTTTCGACGGGGTGTTGGTCACAGATATCCGGATGCCTGATAACGACGGTCTTTGGCTCATGCGCAAGGCGCTAGAGATTGATCCGGAGTTTCCGGTGATCCTTGTAACCGGCCATGGCGACGTCAATCTGGCGGTCCAATCGATGCGCGAAGGTGCGTATGATTTCCTTGAAAAACCTTTTGCCCCCTCTCGTCTTGTCAGCATCATCCAGCGGGCCTTGGACAAGCGCAGACTGACGATTGAAAATCGCGCGCTCAAACGCGAAGTTGGTGGACGCGATAAGCTAGAGGCACGTTTGATCGGTCGCTCTGACCCGATGGTTGCGTTGCGCAAATCCGTTCGTGCAATTGCGGCTACGGATGCGGACGTGCTTATCACAGGTGCCACAGGTGTCGGCAAAGACCTGACCGCACGCGCATTGCATGATCTTTCGGCGCGCGGGCCACATCCCTTTGTGCATATCAATTGCGCTGCCCTGCCCACAGATCTGGTCGAGACCGAGTTGTTTGGCCACGAGGCAGGTGCATTCCCTGGCGCAATGCGGGCGCGATTTGGAAAATTCGAATTCGCCCGCCAGGGAACAGTATTCTTGGACGAGATCGACAGCTTGGCCGTTCCGATCCAAGCTAAATTGCTGCATGCCATTCAGGCACGGCAGATCACAAGGCTCGGGGCGAATGATCCGATTGCGCTTGATATTCGTGTGATTGCGGCTGCCAAAACTGATCTTGATGCGGCTGTCGCCGCAGGCAATTTCCGTGCCGATCTTTTGTATCGGTTGAATGTTGTGACCGTCAGCGTTCCACCATTGTCGGCACGCCGCGACGATATTGCGTCCTTGTTCCTGAACCTCGCAGCGCAGGCAGCGGCACGGTATTCAAAGCCTATGCCCGATGTGCCCGCAGTTGTGCTTGCAGAAATGGCAACCCGGGACTGGCCCGGCAATGTGCGCGAATTGCGGAATGCAGCAGATCGGTTCGTCTTAGGGCTTGATCCGGCGGCCACCCCAAGCGGGACAGAAGATCAAAGCCTTTCTGCCCGCATGGCGGCCCATGAGAAATCTTTGATAACTGCGGCTCTTACGGCCAATGGTGGCAGCCTCAAACAGACTTACACGGCGCTCGGGCTGTCACGCAAAGCACTTTATGAGAAGATGCAAAAACACGGGCTATCAAAGGCGGGTGTTGATACCATCGACTAGAATGTACCCTTTTCGACCCATCAAAAAGTGGTTTTGCTCCCTTCCCGACCCATTGCACAATTTTATTGCAAAATGTTAACGCAAACAGCGATCAGCAGTGGTTGTTTGGAAAGTGTATATAATGGACGCAGCCTGCATCCGACCTAATTACGTAAATGTGATTATGTCACGACCCGATCCGGGAGAGATCGGATAATCTTAGTGGAGGAACCACACATGAAACTAGCAGCGCTTATCGCGACAACCGCTTTGACAGCAACAACAGCATTTGCCGACGGCCACACAGCCGACTGGCCAACCAGCTTCACCGTTGGCACAGCATCCCAGGGCGGCACCTACTTCGCATATGGCTCCGGCTGGGCGAACCTGGTTGCAGAAGAGCTTGGCATCACTGGCGGCGGCGAAGTCAC
>UPTN01001074.1_pt1 | contig 12563 bp, 9 predicted proteins | sample 2160111 | NCBI WGS metagenome assembly UPTN01 (sample SAMN06265058, study PRJEB28932) | marine metagenome | isolation source: Columbia River Estuary | place: USA:Columbia River Estuary, USA | collected 2014-05-05 | reverse complement strand
GCGGCGGGCATACCCACGCGATCTTTCGCTACGGGGTGCAGGATTTGATGCCGCCCAATGTACATTTTGTGCATGGCCCCGGTTGCCCTGTCTGCGTGCTGCCTGTGCGGCGCTTGGACGACGCGATCGAGCTGGCGGAAGAATACGGCGTGATCTTGTGTACCTACGGCGACATGATGCGCGTGCCCGGAACGGGGCGGCGGTCATTGATCAAGGCCAAGGCCGACGGTGCGGACATTCGCATGGTCTATTCCACGCTGGACGCCCTAAAGATCGCGCGTGAAAACCCTGACAGGCAGGTGGTTTTCTTTGCTATCGGGTTCGAGACGACAACACCCCCGACAGCGGTCGCAATCAAAATGGCGCAAGCCGAGGGGCTGACGAATTTCACGGTTTTCTGTAACCATGTATTAACCCCTGCGGCGATTGAACATGTGCTTGACGCGCCAGACGGGCCTGCGCAAATCGACGGTTTTCTGGGGCCATCACATGTAAGCGCGGTGATCGGGTCACACCCCTACGAGGCCGCTGCGCAAAGGTATCGAAAACCAGTGGTCATCGCAGGTTTTGAACCGTTGGACGTTATGCAGTCGGTTCTGATGCTGATTGGACAAGTCAACGCAGGCCGTGCAGAGGTTGAAAACCAATACACGCGTGTCGTCACGCGTTTTGGGAACCGCAAAGCGCAGGCGTTGGTGGCAGAGGTGTTCACGCTCCGTGACCGGTTTGAATGGCGCGGACTGGGATCAGTGCCGCATAGTGCCTTGCAAATTCGCGACAATTTCGCCGACTTCGATGCCGAGAGACGCTTTGCAGTGTCACAAAAACAATCCCGAGAGGTGAAGTCCTGCGAGTGCCCAGCCGTCCTGCGTGGGGCCAAAAAACCTATTGAATGCAAGCTCTTCGGTACGGTTTGCACACCTGACAACCCGATGGGGGCCTGCATGGTATCCTCTGAAGGCGCTTGTGCGGCGTACTTTAGTTATGGCCGTGGGCGCGCACCAAGGACTGCGGCATGACAGACCGAGTTAACATGACCCATGGCGGCGGCGGGCGCGCTATGGCCGATCTGATCCGTGATGTATTTCAAAAGCATCTGGCTAATCCGATCCTTGATCGCGGTGATGATGCAGGGCTGTTTGCGGTGCAGAACGGACGCATGGTGATGTCCACCGACGGCCATGTGATCGCGCCTTTGTTCTTTCCCGGCGGCGATATCGGGGCGCTGTCGGTGCATGGGACGGTCAACGATCTGGCGATGATGGGGGCGAGGCCACTTTATTTAACAGCGGGCTTTATTCTGGAAGAAGGTTTTCCACGCGCTGATCTTGACCGGATTGTGCAGTCCATGGCCCAAGCGGCCAACGCTGCGGGCGTGCAAGTGATTAGCGGTGACACCAAAGTTGTTGAACGCGGCAAGGGCGACGGAGTGTTTATTACGACAACCGGTATCGGCGTTGTCCCTGAAAGTCTGGATTTGTCGGTTGTAAACGTGGCCGCCGGACAGTCGGTTTTGGTATCGGGCACGATGGGTGATCACGGTGTGGCGGTACTTTCCAAACGCGAAAACCTGGAATTCGAAACCGCGATTTGTTCCGATTCCGCAGCCCTGCACGGGCTGGTCGCCGATATGGTTGCCGCGGTCCCAGACATCGCCATGCTGCGCGACCCGACGCGGGGTGGCCTGTCCGCGACTTTGAACGAAATCGTGACAGCTGCCGGGGTCGGGATCACGCTGGACGAGGCGCAGATCCCTGTGTCGCCCGACGTAGCTGCGGCTTGTGAATTGCTAGGTCTCGATCCACTGAACACAGCCAACGAAGGCAAGCTGATTGCGATTTGCCCAAGCGCCAAAGCAGACGCTTTGCTGGCAATCATGCGCGCCCATCCGCTGGGACAAAACGCGGCGATCATTGGAAAGGTAACTGACGACCCTTCCCATCTGGTGCAGATGAAAACCGCCTTTGGCGGCACCCGCATCGTTGACTGGCTCGCGGGTGAACAGCTACCGCGCATTTGCTAATGGCCCCGTCTGGACGCCAAATCATCGTAAAAGGCCGAGTGCAAGGCGTGGGATTTCGCCCTTTCGTATGGCGATTGGCGAAAGAAGCAGGGCTGACAGGCAACGTTTTGAACAATGGGACTGGCGTCAGTATTGCGGTCTGGGGATCGGACGCAGACCTATTTGCGTTTGAACGCGCATTGATGAAATCACCGCCACCGCTGGCCCAAATTGACAGCGTGACGGGATCGCCCCTTGCGGGACAGGGCAACCAAAACGGCTTTCATATTGTCCAAAGTGCTGACAGCGAAATAAATACTCAGATCACGCCAGATGCTGCCACTTGCCCAGATTGTTTGACCGAAATGCGCGATCCCTCTGATCGACGCTATCGCTATCCATTCATCAACTGCACCCATTGCGGTCCACGACTTTCGATTGTGCAGGGCATTCCGTATGACCGTGCGCAGACATCTATGGGCAAGTTCAAAATGTGCCCCGATTGCCTGCGGGAATACCAAGACCCCGCCAACCGCCGTTTTCACGCGCAGCCCAACGCTTGTCCCGTTTGTGGTCCCAAGGTCTGGATTGAAGATGCGACAGGCAAATGCGACGGCATTGATCCCGTGGCAGAGGTCGCCGCGCGGCTGATGCATGGCCAGATTGTCGCGATCAAGGGGATCGGTGGATTTCATTTGGCATGTGATGCGACGAATGCAGTGGCCGTTCAGGCGCTGCGTGACCGCAAGATGCGGATCGCCAAGCCTTTTGCAATGATGGCCAAAGACTGCGAGCAGATAAGAACACTTTGCCATCTCTCGGACGCGGAAGCCCAACTTCTCAACGCGCCAGCAGCGCCAATTGTCTTGCTAAGGACGCTTGAAAGTGACGCGCTACAGGGCATCGCCCCGCGTCTTGATCGCATTGGTGTCATGTTGCCACATTCCCCTTTGCATCATCTCTTGATGGCGCTGGTTGCGGGACCGCTGGTGATGACCTCTGCAAACCCGTCACATACCCCGCAGGTGACCGACAACGCCCAAGCCCGCAGTACTTTGGCGGGCATTGCCGACGCATGGCTGATGCACGACCGCGATATTGTGAACCGACTGGATGATAGCCTGATGCGTGTCGACGCAGATGGCCCCATCATTTTGCGTCGGGGGCGCGGGTTGGCGCCTGCGCCGATCCGGCTGCATCCTGATTTTCGCGATACACCTGCGATCCTCGCGATGGGGGCAGAGCTGAAATCCACGTTCTGCCTGATCAAGAACGGCCAAGCTATCCCGTCGCAGCATATCGGTGATCTGACAAATGCTGAAACTTACGCTGATTTTCGCGCAAAAATCGCATTATTCTGCGACCTTTTTGACGTCGATCCAAAGGTAATCGCGATTGACCAGCACCCGGACTACCTGTCGACCAGATGGGGCGAGCAACTTGCACAGGACACGGGTGCGACGCTTTTACGGGTGCAGCATCATCACGCCCATATGGTCAGTTGCCTTGGCGAACATGCGATTGCACCGGATGACGCGCAATCGGTTGGTGTGGTTCTGGACGGAACGGGGCTTGGCGCTGACGGGACAATCTGGGGCGGCGAAGTGCTTTTGGGGGACTACAAGGGGTTCGTCCGCAAAGCGCATTTTCAACCCGTCGCCCTACCGGGTGGGGCGCAAGCGGTGCGGGCGCCGTGGCGCAATCTAGTGGCGCATCTGAGTGCTGCGTTCGGCGATGATTGGCGGCAACAGATCGCTGGAACGCAAATGGCACAGATGCTAGCGGAGAAACCGACGGGCATGATCACGCAGATGATTGCACAGGGGGTTAACGCGCCGTTGGCGTCCTCTGCGGGGCGGTTGTTCGATGCTGTTGCAGCGGCGTTAGGGATCGCGTTTGACCAACAACATTACGAGGGGCAAGCCGCGATGGAACTTGCGGCGCTGGTCGATGATTGCGCTGTGTCGGGCGGATACGCCGCTGCCTTGACGGATCAGGGGGTGTTGACGTGGGCGCCGCTTTGGACAGCCCTAATCGCGGATATCAGGGCAGGTGTTGATCATGCCGTCATTGCCGCGCGGTTTCATGCGGGTCTGGCAACGGTTTTGGCTGATTGCGCGGCACAGGTCGCATCTGACGCAAACACGGCACGGATAGTGTTGTCAGGTGGCGTCATGCAAAACAGTTTCCTGCACGATCAACTTGGCAAAAGGCTGCGCGGACGGGGCTTTGATGTGCTTAGCCACAAAAACCTGCCTGCAAATGACGGCGGTGTAGCGTTGGGTCAGGCCTGTCATGCGGCACTTATTCACGGCGCAAGGCGTCAATCGGATTGAGCCGCGCCGCGCGGCGCGCTGGAAAAAAGCCAAAAATCACACCAACTGCGGCGGAAAAGGCAAAGGCCATCAGAACGATCTGCGGATCAGGACGGAATGGTATCGATAGCATATTCGCCCCCAACAACCCCATGCCAAGCCCGACAATAATGCCGATCAGGCCACCAAAAAGCGATAGAATGATCGCTTCGACCAAGAACTGTAGCAAGACCTGCCAAGCCTGCGCACCAATCGCCAGACGAATGCCGATTTCGCGGGTCCGTTCTGTCACAGAGACCAGCATGATGTTCATGATACCGATACCACCAACCAGAAGGCTGACAGCGGCCACCGCAGATAAAAGTCCGGTCAGAATTCCGGTGATCCCCGATAGCATGGTGGCCAGTTGCTTCATGTCCATGACAGTGAAGTCGTCCTCTTCGTCACGTCCTATCCTGCGGATGTCACGCATCACTGCTTCTACTTCGGTTTTGGCGCGTTCAGTGTCCACACCGTCACGGACCGACACGATGAACATGGCGACATCTGTGTTGCCCGCGATGCGCCTGTGAAAAGTCCGGATCGGGATGATGACAAAATCGTCCTGATCGCTGCCAAAGGTCGATGCACCTTTGGATTTCAGCAACCCAATGACTTCGCATGACAGGGTTTGAATGCGGATTTCCTCGCCGATGGGATCAGAGGTGCCAAACAGGTCTTTGCGCACGGTTTCCCCGATCACGCAGACAGGTTTGCCCGATTGCAGTTCGGTGACATCAAACAAACGACCACGCGCGATTTCCCATTGGGCGGCAGTAAAGTAGCGGTTGTCGGTGCCGACGATATCAGTGCGGCGGTTTTCATTGCCAAAGATTGCACGGGCGCGTCCCGCGCTCATCGGGGCCGAGACATCAACGACGCTAAGTTGTTCCTCTAGCAGGTCGTTCATACGGATGGTGAAAAGCTGCGTTGCCGTCCCGACCGGCCCGCCTTCCATCGCGTCTTGGCCGGGCATGACCATCAACATATTGGTCCCCAGTTTTTCGACATCTGCCGTCACCTGTTCGGTAGACCCCTGCCCGACTGTGACCATCGCGATGACCGCGCCTACACCGATCACGATACCCAGAACCGTTAGAAATGACCGCAACGCGTTGCGAAAAATCGCCTGTACGGCAAGGCGGATTGTTTCCCACAGCATACTTACGCCGCCCGCGATGTCGGACTGTCGGTTTCGATGCGGCCATCCACCATCCAGATCAGACGCTGCGCAAAAGCGGCCATATCGGCCTCGTGGGTGACCATCACGATTGTCAGGCCTTCGTCCTGGTTCAGTTTTTGCAGGACCTGCATGATCTCTGCGGACAGTTTGGTATCCAGATTTCCGGTAGGTTCATCGGCAAGGATCACTTCTGGATTGCCAGCCAATGCACGTGCAATCGCCACGCGCTGCTGTTGTCCACCCGACAGTTCGGACGGATCGTGATGCGCGCGGTCAGCCAAGCCGACTTTAGCCAGAGCTTCGGTTGCGGCCGCCTGACGCTCTGTTCGTCCCAACCCTTTATAAATCAAAGGCAGTTCAACATTCTGCAATGCGCTGGTCCGTGGCAGCAGGTTATAACCCTGAAAAACAAAGCCCAGATAATGCCGCCGCAGCAATGCGCGTTGATCCTGTGTGAGATGTGCGACCTCCACGCCGTTGAAGTGGTAAGTGCCGCCCGTGGGGACATCAAGACAGCCGATCACGTTCATTGCGGTTGATTTGCCGGATCCACTGGGCCCCATGATCGCGACGAATTCGCCCTTGCGAATATCAAGGTCAATCCCGTCAAGCGCGGTCACTTTGGCTTCGCCCATGCCATAGACACGGCTGATGTTGCGCAACTGGATCAGCGCGCCGGTTTGATCGGCTTGCTTATCCATCGATCCGGTCCACAACCACAAGATCGCCCACCGCAAGCGCACCCTCAAGTATCTGTGTCATACGCCCGTCGGTTTCACCTGCGAGCACGTTGATTTCCATTGGCGCATCGTTGCGCATAATCCACAAAGTTCTGTCATCGCCGATGTTGCGCGCGTCATCACTGTCAGGGATCAACATACCCAACAAACCGCTGCGTTCTTCGGCTTCGATCGGGGCTGCGGGTGGAGTATAGCGCAAAGCGGCATTTGGTACGGTCAGCGCATCCCTGATTTCAGCGACAACAATATCGGCAGTCGCGGTCATTCCGGGGCGCAGGGACAAGTCGGAATTATCCACGCTTAGGATCGCCTTATAGGTCACCACGCCGTCCACCGTCAGCGGGGCAAAGCGGATTTCGGCGATCGCTGCAGGGAACAAACGGCCATCATAGGCATCAACTGTGAAGGTGGCGGTATTGCCCACCGCGGTGCGACCTATGTCGGCCTCGTCAATATCAACCTGAAGCTCCATTTGGGCCAAATCTTCGGCGACGGTAAACAGCACAGGTGCGGATAGGGCAGCGGCGACGATCTGGCCCGCGTCAACGGCACGGTCCAGAATAACACCGTCAATTGGTGAACAGATGCAGGCTTTGTCCAGTTCTGCGTGATGCAAATCCAGATCGGCCTCGGCCAGCGCCCTGTCGGCAATTGCGGATTGAAGCGCTGCTTGCGCCCGCACAAAGGCAGCCCGCTGTGCAACGATTGTCTGGTGCGCGGTAACGCCGCGTGCCTCTAGGCTGCGTGCGGTTTCATAGCGTTCGCGGGTTTCCTCTAATGTGGCCTCGGCAATAGCGACCCGCGCAATCGCACTGTCCAGCGACGCCCTGCTGACGGCCAGCAATGCCTCGAGCTTGGTTGTGTTCAGTTCGGCAAGAACGGTGCCCTTGGTGACTGTATCGTTGAAATCGACGTTCACGCTGTCCAGCGTGCCCGAAAGTTCGCTTGATACCTCGACCAGATTTGTAGGTTCCACTGTGCCAGTTGCCGTAACTGTCACGCGCAGATCACCCTGTATAGCAGGGGCTGTTATGTACTGGATGTCATCTTTCTGATCACCTGATGCCGTCCAAAAAAGACCGGCTACGGCAAAAACCACAATGCCAATCAGGTATTTGACCCATCTGGGAATGTTGCCGCCAGCGCGGTTCAGCCCAAGCTTCATTTCGATGTCTTGTGCTGTGTCCGACATTTTCACGCTCGTATCTGGTTGCGCAAACCAGACTAAAGACGTGCGCTTGGTACTGATTGATTTTCGTCAATCAGGCGCAATATCGGCACGCTAGCCTTCAAGCATCCATTGATCGCCTTGGAGGAGGAAGCATCATGTCTACATCAACATTTACCAAACTGGCCGCATCGCTGGCTACAGTTCTGGTCACGACCACTGCCGCATCTGCGTTCACAGCTTGTCAGGTCACCGATACGGGCGGAATAGACGACAACAGCTTTAACCAGACCGCATGGAAAGGCGTGCAAGACGCCATTGCCGATTTCAATATTGAAGGCCGGTTTCTGGAATCGCAGGCCGAAACGGACTACGAAGCCAACATCAATTCCCTGATCGACGGTGATTGCGATGTGATCATCACGGTGGGTTTCCTGCTGGGTGATGCGACCAAGAATGCGGCCGAAGCGAACCCTGATCAGCGATTTTCTATCGTCGACTTTGCATATGACCCGACCATTCCAAACGTGCTCGGGCAAGTCTATGCCACCGACGAGGCCGCGTTTTTGGCTGGATATCTGGCTGCAGGCATGACCAAGACGGGTATTCTGGGCACCTTTGGCGGCATTAACATCCCGCCTGTGACCATCTTTATGGACGGATTTGTCTACGGCGTTGATTACTACAACGCGCAAAAAGGCACCGACGTATCCGTGCTGGGCTGGGACACCGATACCCGCGAAGGTCTGTTTACCAACAACTTTGAATCGCTTGATGACGGGCGGGCCTATGCGCAGAACCTTTACGATGAAGGGGCCGATATCGTGTTGCCCGTGGCGGGGCCTGTGGGTCTTGGGTCTGCGGCTTTGGCGGACGAAGTAGGTGCCGATGCGTTGATGATTATTGGCGTTGATGCCGATCTTTATGCAACCGACCCTGAAAAGGGCCACGTCTATCTGACCTCAATTACCAAGCGCATGGATGCGACCGTGCGGCAGGTCATAGAAATGGCGATGAATGACACGTTCGCAGGTGGTTTGATCGTCGGCGCCCTCGAAAATGGCGGCGTTGATCTGGCTCCCTTCCATGATCTGGACGGGGCTGTGCCGGATGATCTCAAGGCCGAACTGACCGCGCTACGCGCCGGTATCATCGACGGCACAATCAGCGTCAGCCCATAACGTCGGAGCAAGCAGATGGACATTACCCTGCGCGGCATCACAAAACGTTTCGGCCCTGTCACGGCCAACGAGGATGTGAACCTGACGATCCGCGCAGGCGAAGTCCTTGGGCTGCTGGGTGAAAACGGGGCGGGCAAATCGACTTTGATGAATGTGCTTTGCGGGCTTTACAGTCCAACTGCTGGCGACATCCTGATCGACGACAAGCCCGTTACCTTCGACGGACCCGGTGATGCCATTCGCGCGGGGATCGGCATGGTGCATCAGCATTTCATGCTGATCCCCGTGTTTACCGTGGCTGAAAACGTGGTGCTAGGGGTGGAACCGACAGGCCGCTTTGATCACCTTGACCTCAAAGCCGCCCGCGCGCAGGTGCGGGCGATTAACGATCAATACGGGTTGCAGGTCGACCCTGACGCTTTGATCGAAACCCTACCCGTGGGTGTCCAACAGCGGGTTGAAATTATCAAAGTCCTGTTTCGTGAAGCCGACGTGCTGATCCTGGATGAACCCACCGCCGTGCTGACCCCGCAAGAAGTGGACGAGTTCTTCGAGATCGTGAAATCCCTGCGTGATGCGGGCAAAGCGCTGGTTTTCATTACCCATAAACTGAATGAAATCCTTGATATTGCTGACCGGATCAGCGTTATCCGGCGCGGTCGGATCGTGGGTGAAGGCATCCCAAGCGAGTTGACCCGCCCCGAGTTGGCCGAAATGATGGTTGGCCGTCCGGTCAGTTTCGACGTGGAAAAAGAACCTTTTGCCCCCGGCCCAGTGCGCCTCGAAACGCGCGATCTGACTATTCTGCGCGATAGCGGCGACGTTGCTGTGGAAGGTTTGAACCTATCGGTTCATGGCGGCGAAATCGTCGGTATCGCTGGCGTGCAAGGTAACGGCCAGTCCGCCTTGGTAGAGGCTTTGGCCGGACTGCGCAGTGTCACCCAAGGCACCGTTACTTTTGATGGCCAAGACATAACCCGCTTGTCTGCGCGGGCGCGCCACCGCATCGGTATCGCCCATATTCCCGAAGACCGACAGGCCGCAGGGTTGATTTCGAATTTTACCGTGGCCGAAAACATGGTGCTGGATAGCTATTATGATGCAAGGTTTTCCAAGGGCCCGCAGGTCGATTGGTCCAAAGTCAACGAAACCGCTGCCCAACTGGTTCAAGATTTTGACATCCGCACCCCGTCCGTGTTCGCTCAGGCAGGGCATTTGTCGGGCGGCAACCAACAAAAGCTGGTCGTAGCCCGCGAACTGGCCCGCGACACCAAATGCGTGATTGCAGGGCAACCAACCCGCGGGCTTGATGTGGGGTCAATCGAGTATATCCATAAACGTCTCGTTGCCGCCCGCGACGAAGGTGACGGCGTTTTGCTGATTTCATCCGAACTGGACGAGATTCTGGCTCTGTCAGACCGAATTCTTGTGATGTTCAAAGGTCGGATCGTGGCCGAGTACAGCGCCGAAGGTGCTGACAAAGCGCAGATCGGCCTTGCAATGGCAGGAGCAGTGGCATGACCGATCCCACCATGAAAAACCTGTTGCAAGGCAAGGCACTGGGCCGCACCGAGGTCGAAGATCTGGTTGTCGTCCCTCTGTTCGCGGTCGTTATGGCGCTGATCCTGGGTGCTGTCACGATGCTGGCCACCAACATTGATCTGCCGACAATAGGGCGATCCTATGTGGCGTTGCTGGAAGGGTCGGTCGGGTCACTGAATGCAGTGTCTGAAACGCTGACGGCTGCCGCCCCGCTGATCCTTGCGGGGCTCGGGCTGGCGCTGGGATTTCGGGCGGGCCTGTTCAATATCGGGGCCGAAGGGCAGATGGTCATTGGCGGGCTAGCCGCCGTTGTCACTGGCTTCAGCTTTGCGTACCTGCCCAGCTTTGTCCTTTTGCCGCTATCGCTGTTTGCGGGGGCATTGGCGGGTGCGCTTTATGCGTCAATCGCTGGTTGGCTAAGGGCGGCGACGGGCGCGCACGAAGTCATTTCAACCATCATGCTGAACCTGATTTCATATCGGCTGTTGGATTATTTCCTCAGCCTGCCCTATGTCCAGCAAACAGGACGCGCCGATCCAATTTCAAAGTCGGTGCCAACTGCCGCCGAGCTGCCGCGATTGCTGACAGCTTTGGACCCAAATCTGCGGGTTCACGCGGGCATTTTTCTGGTTCTGATCATGGTCGGCCTTGTTTATTGGCTGCTGTTTCGCAGCAAACTGGGGTTTGAATTCCGCGCCAGCGGTGAAAACCCCAAGGCCGCGCGATTTGCGGGCATGCATGCGGGGATTATTATTGTGGCGGCGATGGCGACAGCGGGGGCCTTGGCTGGGCTTGCTGGTGCCAATCAGGTGTTGGGTGTTCTGGGTCGCGCGACGCCGGGGTTTTCAGCGGGAATCGGTTTTGACGCTATCGCCGTGGCTTTGCTAGGTCGGTCGCATCCGGTGGGTGTCGTCTTTGCGGGCCTTCTGTTCGGCGCTCTCGAGGCGGGCGGACGGCAAATGCAAGTTGATGCGGGCGTTTCCATCGACCTGATCGGCATTATCCAAGCGTTGATCATCGTCTTTATCGCAGCACCCTTGCTGGTGCGCGCGGTCTTCCCATGGGGCTTTCGCCGCAAGAAAGGCGGTGCGTGATGCTAAGCACGACACGTTCAACAGGTCACACCCGCCAAAGCACGGTGACAGGGATCGTTCTGATCGGCTTGGCTATCCTGATTGCTTTGCTTCTTGCCCCTGACGCAACTGGTGATGCGACATTCCGGCTTTCGCGTCCCACCGACCGCTGGGCCATATCGCCATTGGTCGTCTCGTCGGGGCCATTCATTTACGTCGTCGCGACCATCCTTGCGTTCTTGGGCGTGCGCCAATTCCTACGCGGCGGGGCGCGATGGGCGCTGCTGTCGCTGGGGATCGGTTTGGCTTTTGCCGTGGCGGCGTTTCTGGTCTGGGCGACTGCTGGCAAGGCGTTTTCGCTAACAGGGATGTTGCAAGCCACGATGGTACGTGCCGTGCCTATTGCCTTGGGTGCGTTGGCGGGGGTTTTGTCCGAACGCGTCGCCGTCGTGAACATCGCGATTGAAGGCATGTTGTTGGCAGGCGCATTCACTGGTGCGCTGGTCGGGTCACTGGCAGGTGGCATCGGCGGGTTGGCCGCTGCAATCGCTGTTGGCGGGCTATTCGGGTTCATTCTGGCGGCTTTGGTTGTGACCTACCGCATGGATCAGATCATCGCCGGTGTGGTGATCAACCTGTTTGTGCTGGGGCTGACGTCCTATGTCAGTAGTCAGGTTTTTGCTGAATACCGGCACTTGAATAACGCGCCCGTTTTCCGATCGATCAAGATCCCTATCCTTGGCGATATTCCCGTCATCGGGCCGATGTTGTTCAATCAAAATGTGTTCGTTTATGGCGCGTTGGTGATGGTCGCAGTGTCGACTTATTACCTGTTTTACACGCGTCACGGATTACGCGCGCGGGCTGTGGGCGAACACCCAAGGGCTGCGGATACGCTGGGGATCAACGTTTACCGGACACGGTATATCAACGTAACTTTGGCTGGGATGGTGGCAGGATTTGGCGGGGCGTGGTTCACGCTGGGGTCGGTCGGGCGCTTTGACGAAGGCATGACGGGCGGGCGTGGGTTTATCGGGCTGGCTGCAATGATTTTCGGTCGCTGGCACCCTGTGGGCGCGCTTGCCGCGGCACTGGTGTTCGGCTTTGCGGATTCGCTGCAACAAAAGCTGGCCTTGCTACAAACGCCGATCCCGTCAGAGTTTTTGGCGATGGCCCCCTATATTGCCACGATCATCGTGGTGGCAGGTCTGGTCGGGCGGGCGAAGGCACCAGCAGCGGACGGCAAACCATACGTCAAAGAATAACAGATGGCTTACATCGCAGATGCAAAAGCGGCCCCCAAAGTCTGAGGGGCCGCCG
>UPTN01001072.1_pt1 | contig 12566 bp, 21 predicted proteins | sample 2160111 | NCBI WGS metagenome assembly UPTN01 (sample SAMN06265058, study PRJEB28932) | marine metagenome | isolation source: Columbia River Estuary | place: USA:Columbia River Estuary, USA | collected 2014-05-05 | reverse complement strand
GAAAACATCGTCAAATCGGAAGCCGAGATTGGAGAACCCGTTAACAATTTTGGATTTATTCCAGAAGATTTCATTCCCAAGGTAGATGAAAAATCTGAAAATATTGAAAATTCCAAAATTCCAAAAATTGAAGAAATTCCAGAAATTCCAGAAACTTCAATGAATAACGTAATTCAAATTGACGGACACAGCTATACTTTGACGCCAGTTAAAAAATGAAAAAAGAATTAATTCTAAAAAATCTAAATTCCGAACTAACTATAAAAATCGCAAATGATGAAAATTTAGTAATGACTAGATATGACCCATCGTTTGGCAATTACATAGACCACATTGCACTAAGCGAAGAAGAAACAAAAGAACTAATTAAATTCCTGCGTAGAGAGAATAGGATACCAGCATTCCCATAAATGAAATACGTTAAACTGACCGTGACGAACGACAACGAGCCTTGGTTCGAAGTCGGAACAGAATTATGGGATTACAATGAATATAGAAGAATAACCCTAGAGGAGTTCGACAACGGCAAAGGAAAGATATCAGTTAACCACATAATTGTTAGCGGCATCAGAAAACCAAAATTAGAAAACGAAATAAAAATATTCGGAGACAAATATAGAATAGATGGAGAGCTTGAGAACTTCGATAATATAAACATCGAAATAACAGAAGGTGATGGGGTCGAAGAAATAAAAAAGCTGATAGAAAAGTATATATGAAAAAGAACAGGAGTATAACACAAGGAGATAAACTACATAACAACCCTAACTATGGTTTAACTTCAATAGTAATCGGGGCATATGATAAATTCACTCTCTGTGTTGGTAAATACGCATTCGTTCCGTGCAACAAGATACCAAATAGTTACCTTGAATGGTTAACAACTACCGAGATATCGGACGACGACAAAGCAATCATAAACAAATACATAAGCAGCAAATAAGCTATCCTTAACCTGTGTTTGATATTTTGCTTAAATAATAATTTAAAATAGAAACGGTTTATTGTTCTTTTATATTATATATTGTTTTTTAATCATTTTTAATATACATTTCAATACACCATGATACACCACAGCACACTACCCTCAAAACACCCTCTAAATAGCCCTCATTTGCCTCACAATCTATCCTATATACCGCAGGTATATAACCCCCCCCAAATCATCCCCCTTCCCTTATAGAACCTACAGCTAAGACATATACATACATAAGAGATATAATAGACTAATAGAGTAACATAATAAAGAGGTTTGTGTGTTGTTGATTAGGGAAAGATTTTGAAAATGTGGATTGTCCAAACTAATTAACTAAAAATAATTCATTAATTGCCTATGTCCAGCCGCCGAAAATCCCCTCTATCCCTTATTGTATATAAGTTTTTTGCTTTTGTTTTTTATAGTTTTTCCTATGTGTTAGGTTATGCGTGTGGTGTTTTGTTGCGAATGCTTGGTGTTGACAGGAGTCTTTACGAGGGGGCGATTGATCGAGAGACTGAGGAATATTTGGATAGATTGAAGGATAATGCGTCAAATAATTGATTGGTTTGGTAACTTTTCTATAGGGTAAAACACAAAAAAAGAACGCAACTACAACGATTGCGGCGACAATGAACGAAAGTGCGCCAAATAAGTGCGCGTGGGGAATGCAACTGTGAATGGTTTTGGCTCAAATAAACGCGCGAGGGTCCAACTGTGAATGGTTTTGCCCTAAATAAGTATAAGGTTTTTAAAAAAAGTCCCATGTCGAACGAAAAGTTTTTAAATAAGTAGGTGTTTGTTGTGTTTCAGCTAGGGGTAAATACAAACCGATCAAATAAAATATTAAAAAAAACCCCAGATCGAATGGTTTTGACCCAAATAAACGCGAGGTCCAACTGTGAACGACTTTGACCCAAATAAGCGCGCGCGATCTAACAGCCCCCGCCTAACAGATTCCTAACAGGTTTCTAACAGGTTTCTAACAGAAGTTAATTGACCATTTGTTTCGCGTGGTTTCGTCGCGTCTCGTCGGCTTTCGAAAGGACTCGTCGGTTCTCGTATTGATTGAATGTTTTTGGTGTCTTGTTTTTTATTCTTTTTTATCAGAAAAGTGTTGACGAATCTTCCTGGGCTGTCATAATGCCCCCCATGAACAGCAACAATGCTAAAAAAAGTAGGGGCAGACCAAGAGGTTCTACCAGTTTCGTGAAGGTTAAACTGAGTGATTTAAACAAGCAATTAGGAAGTGACGCGCCTATATCAGTTAGTAAGAAGTGGTTGATCGACATAGGTATGATTGTAGATGAAGCAGCAGCACCTATTGAGATACTACATCCATCACAGCCAGAAGAACCGCAGATTCAATTCACCATTAAGTAATGTTTGATACACTAATAGGACAAAAAGAAGTTAAGTCTCAACTGGGGTTTTATGCGGATCTGTTTAATGCAGGTTTTGTCGTGCCACCCATCATGTTGAACGCAGCAAAAGGATTAGGCAAGACAGCGTTTGCCACCGCCTTCCATGAGGAAACTAAACAGTCAAGCAGAAAATTCATAGAAATTAACTGTGGAACTATTCGTAATGCCGAGCAGTTCTTTGACCAGTTCTTTGTTCCGCAAGTCATGGGTCAGGAAGTTACAGTATTGTTTGATGAGTGCCATGCGCTACCTAAAGACCTTACTAATATATTCTTGACAGCATTTAATGTTGAGGGTGCGAAGAAGAAACTTGTATCAGTAGCCGAGGGGTTCATGGAGTTTAACTTTGAAAAGCAGGTTTATTTATTTGCGACTACCGAGCTACACAAATTGTTTGATCCTTTAAAAGATCGTCTGACTATCATTGACTTTAAACAGTATGATGAAAAAGAGTTGGGTGCTATCATGAAGAATAAGGTTGACTGGGTAGATTATGAGGATGGGGTAATGAACTCTATTGTTTCTTGTGTTAAAGGTAATGCCCGTAGCGCAATCAAACTATCTCTCAAGATACAGGATTGGTGCAACAGGCATCGGATAAGTTCTATGTCTCATGGTGAGTGGGCTAAGATGAGGGCGCACTTTAATATTCTACCATTTGGCTTGACAAACATTGAGGTTCAGATACTTCGTGCTTTACAAAAGCGCGGTTCATGTTCATTACAGATGCTCTCCGCCATTACTGGAATGTCTCGACAGGCTATCCAGTTAGAGGCGGAGAACAATTTATTACGTAAGGGGTTTATGGATATAGACGGCAAGCGTAAAATCACTAACAAAGGAACAAACATACTCAAAACAATTACAGCATGAAATACACCATCTCAACATACGGGGCATCTATCGCAGTCGGTATGCTCGACCCAGAACAAACAGAAACAGACACAAACCTATCACACAATTTATTCAATACATATGTTAACGATCATTACTATCATGGTGTGCTTATCTTTAGCTCGCTTAATCAATTCTACAAATTACTAATATACAAAAATCTTTTTGCCGATTGGAGCGCGGACCGCGATTACTTAATCCAGCTTAGAGAAGCAACAAATAAGGTTCGAAGTGTAATTAATAACGAGATTCGTTTTGATAATTTCATGCCTCAGGTCATGGAACATAAAGCCTCGCTTCACCTATACAACGTGGTAAAATAAATACTTGACATCGTAAATAAGATATATACAATACCAATATGAAAACACTAGAACCCGAAGACCTGAAAGGCATCGAAGAGACAATGAGTAACTGCATAAATGAATTTGTGTTATACGCGCCCACATCTGAGGTCGCTATGCAAATGGAAGATTTGTGTAATAAGGTGCTTGACATCCTACAGACCGATAAATATACTGCTGCCTGTTACGACCATGAGTTGGACAAACTAAACAGGGATTTGTAACAAATAACAAAACTAACATAATGAAAACACAAGAGACGAGAACATACAACCTATTAATAAACGACGAACAATGCGACCCCTCTACAATCGCAGTAATGAAAGACGTAAACCTTAAAGAGAGAGAGGTGTTTATAGCTAACGTAGAGTTAATCCTGCAAGAACATTACGGGGTTAATACTGTATCCTTTAAAGATGGATTTCCAGAGTGGATTTCCTCACAATCATACCCAAGATTTCAAGTGGAATATGAAGCTGAAAGCGAAGAAGATCATTATTCGGGAGAGTTGGACATTTCGTGCGTAGCAATTTACTAACATAAACTAACAAAACCATGACAACGCAACAAGAAATACAAGAAAACAACAAAAGAATTAAGGAACTAAGCGAACAAGCCGACAAGGAAAAAGACCCTATTTTGCTTGGCAGGATACAGAAAACCTTAATTGATTTAGAGGCTTGCAATATCGAACTAAGGTGCATGGAAGCAATGGGAGACTAACAACCTAACAAAATAACTTAACCATAACTTACTAATGAAAGCAAAAATAAGACAACACGATGACGGGGTTTATCTTCCAGCTACGTCATTGGCAACTAATTTGCCAGCATCCATCAACGGCACAAAAACCGAAAACATTTTGTTCGTTTACAAACAACCAGATGAACTAGAAAATGAAGATTATAATATGCTTATCTGGCACGATGGGTATGTCTTCGCGGTGCAGAGTATTGATTTCGATTTCGTGGATGAACCCAAGCCGAAATTCAAAGCAGGGACATACGAAGATTTCGTAACAGCAGTCCATCTCTCTGACATGACGGGAGGCACGGAAGAATCATACCGACTAGCAGAAAAGTTAAAACTAACATATTCTCATTGGTGCGACTTTTGTGGGTGGGAAGTTCCAACCTACTCCGAAATGGGATGGAAACCAGATGGATGCTTTATTTGCGGTGGTAGTGTAATACCTAACAAAGACCTCGACTATGGAGAAGAAACGGGAGATTTAAAAAAGATTAAAAAAGATTAAAAAAGGTATTGACTCTACCTGCCAGTGATGTATAATGCAGACCTCGTAAGGAAACAAACCAACTAATAAACACAACAAACAACAATATGAAAACAGCAACAACAACAGCACCGATCATCGCCTCATCAGACCTTGAAGGTTCACTCATGGGCATGGACGCTAAAGGAATGGACATGGCAACATACTTCTTCCGCGATAAAATCTACAATAACAAAGTAGAGGCAGTCGTTAGAGAATATGTTTGCAACGCAATCGACGAAAACAAAAAGTTCAATGTGGATACTCCTGTTGTCTTTGGTTTGCGCGGTGGCAATAACGGAACGACCGAGTTCTTTGTTAGGGACAATGCTAACGGATTGGATGAAGATGGTGTCAGGAAAATCTTCGGCATGTATTTCAGGTCAACCAAGTCAACCACTAACGAGTCAATCGGTGGTTTTGGAGTTGGCAGTAAAGCTGGACACGCCTATACCGACACTTTTAATATCGTCAGTTACAACAATGGCGAGAAAACAACCTACACCTGCGCTTTGGGTGGTGGTGAGAATGGAGTAGACGTTGGGCAGATTTACAAGCTCGACAGTGAACCTACCACTGAGTCAGGAATTGAGATCAACCTAGAGGTGAAGTGTAACGACTTTCCTTTCGAGTGTTTCAAGTATATGAATAACTCACATGAGAACATTGAGTTTCATCATGGTTCGACTATCTACAAGCGTAATGAGATTGTGTTAGAAGAACAGCATGGGCAATTCATATTCAGGGTCACTAAGCCTCATTTTAATTTCATTGAAAAGTGCGATTACACTCAGGGATACATCACTCAAAGAATCCACCTGAAAATGGGCGATGTATCCTACGGCAATTTGAAGAAACGTTCTGATCGGTTAAAGGACATTAAGGTGAATGATGGTTACACTGTATCGGTAGAGTTTCCAATGGGTTCGCTAGACATTCCCGTTAGCCGAGAGTCTATCAGGGACACACCTAAAAACCTAAAACTTATTAAGAAGTCTGAGGAAGCATTTGATAAGTTCCTGAAAGAGACATTCAAAGACCTGACCGACCTATCCACTCCTGAGTTGGTAGCTAAAGTTAGAGACAATCTCCTGACAGATAAAGAGAATGGTAAAGATAACCGAGATGGCAAACTGAAAGCAAAGTATTTCAGCACTTCTTATTCAGGCTTGTTAGGTGATATGGGACTTTTTGCTCAAAACCTGATTAACAATTCTTCCGAGGGTTTGCGTTCTCTAGCAGCAGCAGAGGTCTGCGATAAAACACAGAAACCTTTGCTTGTTTTAATCCCCAATAAGCAATCACAAGATTATTGGGTGTCAGTCTTGAAAACTGTTAGTGGACTAACTGGCAAGAACTGGTTCGCCTATAAGAAGGGTAAGTGGCAGAAAAGTGTCATTGATACTCCTGAGATTCTGGAAGCAGTGGAGAAGGACTTTGTTATTATTGACCCTAAGAAATTGCCACGAGAAACCATTCCAAACATCAAAGGTGCTAAGAAAACAGTAGGGAGGTATGTTGTTAAAAACAATGGCGTAAATCTATCAGATCGTCACGACCCGCTTTCACTTCATAACTGGATGATGAAAGAATATAATACTAAACCTGAGAAACCTGCGAAAACTCTGGAAGCTGCAAAAAAGCAAATTTCCAAGATTAAGAAAAATTTGGATTTAAATAAAATCAGAATGATTACACTGTCTCAGGATAACACACGGCAATACCATCGTAATACTAGCGACATTTATGTTGGTGCTAAAGCCTTGGTCAAAGGAATGGTTGAACTTGGATATTGGACTCCAACGATGAAAGCCTTTTTAGCTGCCAGAGACAAGTATGTAAAATTAAAGACTCGTAAAGATTCAATCGAAGCTATTATTTCAACAGTTACATGTAAACATATTCAGTGGTTGTCTGAAAAAAGCAAAAAACTCTGCCAGAAAAACAACAGAAACAAAGCTCGTTTTGCGGGTGTGTTTCTCGACCTTAAAGAAAATGACAACCCTTTGGTTTCTCAGTTCGTAAAAAAAATAACCAGACACACATGGAATAGCGATTTCGGCAACATCTCTAGAGAGGATTTACGTTACATTCTTAGAAGAAACAAGTAGACAAAAACCCTGAATCCTGATATAATCTTTCGACGGCAAAAACGCCAGCAATAAAAACAAACACAATACAACAAAATGAAATACATTATTAATAGTTCAGCAATCGTTTTCTTCTTCAATGGCAAGCCATTGAAAGTAGAGAAGTCGAGCCACGAATACAACCGCATCATCAAGTGCTTTGACTTGCCTGATAGCGAACAGGAGGACGCAGTTCATGCGATTCTCGACGAACAGGTAGGACAGTTTGAGCGTGATGGTTTCTCCATCTCACCTGATGGGGTGTCATACGATGGCGAGTCATTGCCTGACGTTCTAGCAGACAAAGTGCGACAGATTGCAGCGGAGGGTTTGCCCGTTAGTATGTTTGCTAAGTTCTGGGAGAACCTGAACAACAACCCATCTGCCAACTCAGTCAGGGAACTTTATGACTTCCTTGCTTATAAGGAATTGCCAATCACTGAGGATGGATGCTTTATCGCTTACAAGGGTGTTCAGGGCAACCTGTGGTCATGCAGCGGAAACACTAAAACAAAAGTTGTTCAGGGTAAGGTTGACTCAGGTGGGCGTATCCTTAATACAGTCGGTGCTACCATCGAAGTTAAACGCTGGGACGTAGATGACCGTAGAGAGAATCATTGCAGCTTCGGTTTGCACGTTGGTTCGCTCGACTACGCATCAGGATTCGGTCATACTACCTTGGTAGTTAAGATCAACCCTGCCGATGTTGTTAGCATCCCTGATGATTGCCGATGCCAAAAGGCTAGGGTTTGCAAGTATGAAGTCCTCGACTCCTTTGCTAACGAGATCACTAACGCAGTGACCGATGAGGATGGCAACCCAATCGAATCCGAGGTTGACCTTGACCATCAGGAGTTCCTTGCTCGCATTGAACGCTACCTGACATCCAAGGGTAGGACGCATGATGTTGTTTCTATCAGGTCTATCCAAAACTCGTTCTCTCCTGATTACCCTAGCAAGATCAGGGTGTGCGATGCCCTGACAGAATTGGGTGTCTCTTGGGGTGAGAATCGTTATGGATATGCAGGAGGTTGGGCAGATGCAATCCTTGACTAATTTGTTTGTTAGTGTAATAATAGCCCTCGTCCACTGTTGTTGGTGGGCGGGGGTAACAACCTAAATATAATAACATGATAACCACAATCACAATCGAAGCAAATACAGAACAAGAACTGTTTGACCGTATAGACCAAATTAAAGATGCTATTAAGAATGGAGACTATACCGAACAGATGGACGGAACATTCCAAGTAGACACTTCTAATATAGACCCCGAATTCCTATACACCGAGAGCTACGAGGATAAAGTGAGCAAACGGACCACCATTCCCGCCTTGCCCTATCCCCTAGAGTCTTAGCACACAGGATAAATAATATACAACCAAATATCCAAACCAAGGCGCGACCAAATAGGTCGTGCTTTTTTTTGTGTCAGGTATCGAGCCTAAATAACCTAACAGAACCTAACAGACTGGAAACCAAATAAGCCCAAATAAGCATATAGCAGTTGCTAACAGCGTAATTATACCCCGTAAGTCACTAAGTATCAATGAGTTACAGCGCGCGGCGCGCCGCGCCTTCTAAGTCGTTGAGTATCAACGAGTTACGTGGTGTTAGGGTCGGTTAGGCACAATGCCCCGCCCCCAGATTGGGGACGAGGCTACTATGCAAAAGCTGTTAGATGTTAGAACTCCTCCTCTTTTTCGATGCGGTCATCCTCGCAGCACTCGCAAAAAAGACTCAAGCTGTTTAGCTTTGCTTGCGTTGTGTTAGGTCCGAATCTTATCATCTCACCATTTAGGAAGAACCTAACCGAATCATTGTTTACGTGTTCAACTGGGTAATCATCCCCGCAGTTGTAGCAGGTGACTTTTGCGTATTGATTAATTAATTCTTGTGTTTTCATTGTAGTATTCCCCTTTCTGTTAGGTCTGCTTTTAGTTGGTCATAAACTTTCTGCTTGCCTCCCTTGAGGTTGTATTGTTTTTTAATGATGGCATACGCTGTGCGCCCCCCGCTCATTTTCATACCCGTCATGATTTCTAGCTTCAGCCCCCTCAAGAGTGTTATTTCTCGGAAGGCTCGGATTTGTTCTGGTGTTGTTAGTGAACTCATTTATTTTGTTTTATTGTTTAGTCGTTTGGGCAGTCGCACGGGCAATGTCCGTTAGCTGTGCATACTGCGTATTTTCTCATTAGTTCCATGTCATGCTTTAGTTGTGGATCATCCAAGCACATTGAGTCATATTGCGAGGCAACGTGTTTAGGGTTTATCTTGCCGTCTATCATCTCGTATTCAGTCGCGTATTCAATCTCGCAGTTGTTAGGGTTGAAGTGAACTCGCATTATCACCCGCTTGCTTGCGTGTTCATCCACTGGCACGACATAATCGACGATATGTTTTTCGTTTGTCATTTCAGTGAATTGATTATGCTTGCGGTTAAAAGGATTGTCATTATCAGAATTATTAGCTCCATGACTCAGCCTAGCACGTAAGAGGTTCAACTACAAAGCCCGATTTGTCTTTTTTCGCAAGTCCTTTTTCAACAAGACCGACGACAACGCCCTTCTTGTCTAGAAAGCGCAAGTCGCTATCGTCACCGTCTATCACTTCAAAACCGTTCCAAGTTTTGGGAAGCTCGCCACGGAAAACGATTGCCACGTTTCCACCTTGTCCGAGTATCATCGCAAGCTCTAGGTCTGAGCTATCCTCACTGCGTGAAAGTGTTAGGCTGTAGTTTTTTGGCAATTCTCCCGCAAGGTATTGTTCCATGCGTTTTCTACTCTTGGTATAGTCGTAAAAGATTTGATCTTTAAACTTTTCAAACACGCTCACCCCGTCAAAGTGTTTCATGTTTTCCCAAGGCAAGTCACTTGTTAGGTTAAGACGGAAACAAGACTGCATTTGCTTACGTGCTGCTGATTTCGCTGCCTTGGTGATTTCATCCGCAAGTTGAGCCATAAAGTTTTTCCTATCCTTGAACACGCGAATCGTTTTTTTGATTCTCGCCTCTTGCACGTTCTTCATCGCTCCGCGTCCCGCAGTATTCAAACAAGCCATTGCACACCCTTTGGATGCCCACTTGCACACGTTGAACCCGCTTACTTTTGAAGGCGCAAGGTGGATGCCATATGTTTTCCATCCTTTTTTCTCGCCTTTGGCTGTCTTGCTGTTTCCGCTGTTTAGTATCTTTTGCATGGTCGTATTATAGTGATTTGATTTGATTTGTAAAGGGATTTTTTAATCTTTTTTAATGGTTGTAATGAAGCATTGTTTTTCTTCCGCCCTGCTCTTGTAGTCAAGCCCGTTTTGCCATACGAGATCAAAGAGAATTTCCTGGACCTGGAGGACGCCAAGACTCAGCTTGCGCGGTTGCTTTGGATAGTTCCAAAAGATTTGTGTTCCGTCGTGACAGAAGGAAAGTATTTCGTTTATTGTCTCCTCTAACTGCTCATTTGTTTCTTGGACGTTTAACACGTTGGAAACCATGATTACATCATAAGAGTGTAAGCGCGTCTTTGTGTTAGGCAATGACAGATCACAACCATCACAAAAGATTTTTTCTTCTCTCCACTTGTTAGGAATGTAAAAGCCCATGCCACAACCGAAGTCTAGTATAGAAGCGTCAAACAATCTATCAGATTCTGTTAGTTTCTCCCTAGTCAATTTGGGGATTAGAGCTTTAGGCGTGAATACCTTGCGGTAAGTTTTTGTTCTAGTGTCAGTCATGGGGATATTATAGCAAATACTAAAAGAAAGTCAACGATTGTTTTCTAACCGATTCTAACAACGTAAAAATGGTCTGTAACTCACTAAGTATCAATGACTTAGAGCGCGCGGCGCGCCGCGCCTCCTAACTCGTTGAGCATCAACGACTTACACATGATTTTTACGCTGTTAGATTCTGTTAGGTAGTGGGCAAAAGAAAACCCCCGCTGATGGAGCGGGGGAAAACTGTTAGGTTTATTACTTCCGTCTAGTGACGGATCTGTTAGGCTGGCAGAACCAGACCCGAATCCGCGTCAACTGTTAGTTCAGCCTTGTGACCTGCGAGCTTGTCAAACACGCTTTGGATTGTCATTGTGCGCTGGGGCAGTTTGGAAACATCTGAACCTTTAAGCCCTTCGGTGCATGCGTTGTAAAGATTCCACAACGTGTCACCCTTGAACTCTGCATGGCGGGGAGCTTCGAACTCTTTAACAGTCTTGTAAACGTCACGGGCTGAATAGCCTTTTGAGTCTACAAGATCAATCAAAAGGTCAGACGCTTGGGTGCGTGTGATCTCAGCTTCCTTGTAAGCCTCGATACGTTTTTCCATATCAGACCAGTGAGAAGTTACGCGACCAACTGCAAGCGCAAGAACGCGGGGTAGATCGGTTAGAATCTTTGGAGTGTGGCGACGAGCCAGCTTGATGTCCGAGGAAAAACAAAGGTTGTCGCATACAATCATCTGATTACCGATGCAGATTGCGGATGCAAACTTTTTGTTGTGCGAGTTGCGAAGACCTAACACAAGGTTGCGATCATCTCCTTGGATTTCCTTGCCAGTGATGGCAAAGCCTCCAAAGTAGCATTGATCCCCTTGGGACAAGCCGTGTTCCTCTTCTTTGATTTCCAGACCTGCTCGACCGAGAGCCTTGCGGGTATAGTCCACAAGCGTGGCGTGTGGGATTGGCGTATGGGTATCCGTTCCCGCTGGGGTAGCGAGGTTAGCGAGAGCTTCGGACGGGATGCGGTTTTTTGACATTATTAGCATAGTATTATTTTTCTGTTTGTTGGAGCCGATCCAGTTTGTCGGCAGGGGAATTATAGCATAGTTTTTCATCAGCTACAACATCTTTCTGCGTCTATTTTCACTTTTCTTTTTGGTAAATAGACTTGACAACACCAAACGAAAAAGCCCCAAATAGACTAACAGCGCCATCTAACAGTTTCTAACTGCGTATTTATACCTCGTAAGTCGTTGAGTATCAACGAGTTACAGCGCGCGGCGCGCCCCGCCTCCTAAGTCGCTTAGTATCAACGACTTACGTCATGTTAGATCTCCCTCTGTTACAGTCACCCTGTTATTGGGAAATGTTAGGCGGCTTTCGGGGGTGTCAATTGTGTAGCCGTCTGCATGCAACCTAACATGTTCGCAGTCGATTAAGAATTTAGAGACTTCTCTGTTAGGTTTGTATGGGTTCAAGTCTTCAGCCCAGAGTGTAATGGTATAGATCATTTTGTTTTAGTTTGTTAGTCTTCGTGGTAATGGCAACTTATTCGGTAGTCGAAAACGTCACCGTTATAGCTTTTCTCTGAGCGCTCGCAGCTTAGAGCAGCATCTAGGGTATTAAACCTCGCCCAGCTCAAAGTCATCCAATTAGAATCTTTTTTGCGCTTGTATTCGATAGTGTAGTATTTTTCGATTGTCATAGTGTTAATGTGTTAGCTCTGTTGCATTTTGTAGTAGCAAAAGTAGAGTTCATCTACCAAGGCGTAAAAGGCTTCTTCTTTTTCTTCTTTTGATTTTTGTTTCATGTTAGT
>UPTN01001071.1_pt1 | contig 12581 bp, 12 predicted proteins | sample 2160111 | NCBI WGS metagenome assembly UPTN01 (sample SAMN06265058, study PRJEB28932) | marine metagenome | isolation source: Columbia River Estuary | place: USA:Columbia River Estuary, USA | collected 2014-05-05 | reverse complement strand
TACTAAACGACCTCCAACTTTTAATTGACTCAATAATGGTTTTGGCACAAAAGGGGATCCAGCAGTAACAATAATACCATCAAAAGGAGCTTCTTCAGCTAACCCTTTATAGCCATCTCCAAAAATAAGTTTTTTAGGTCGATAACCCAATTTAGGCAAGAACTTACTTGTTTTTTTAAATAATTCTTGTTGTCTTTCAATACTATACAACTTCGCTCCTAACTCACAAAGTACAGCCGCCTGATAGCCACTTCCAGTGCCTATTTCAAGTATTTTATCTCCCTTTTTTACCTGTAGTAATTCTGATTGGAACGCAACTGTGTAAGGTTGTGAAATAGTTTGATCTGCTCCAATAGGAAATGCCTTGTCTTGATATGCATGATCCAAAAAACTAGAATCCATAAATAAATGGCGAGGAATAACACTAATAGCTTTTAATACAGCATCATCGTTAATGCCTTTATCTATTAATACTTTAACAAGTTGTTGACGTAATCCTTTATGCTTAAATGTGTCTTTCAATAAAATAGGATTTAAAAAATTAAAAGTAAAATAATATGAATGAAGTTCAAACGGTTTTTTATATTTTCTTTTTCTATTTTCTGCTTCAAAACAACTATTTTTGTTAAAAAACAAACCTTATGCTAAAAGCTGGTGTTCTTGGTGCTGGTCATCTTGGGAAAATTCATTTAAGACTGCTTAATCAATCTGATAACTATGAGTTGGTTGGGTTCTACGATGCTGACGAAACAAATGCAAAAAAAGTAGAAGCTGAATTTGGTTTCAAATACTTCAATTCAATTGACGCACTTATTGCTGCTGTTGATATGGTTGATATTGTTACACCTACACTATCACATTACGATTGCGCCATAAAAGCCATTGCAAAAGGCAAGCATATTTTTATAGAAAAGCCAATTACAAATACTGTTGAAGAGGCGGAAGAGATTAGAGAATTACTTTCAAAACACAATTTAAGGGGGCAAGTCGGACATGTTGAACGTTTTAATCCTGCCTTTACAGCAGTAAAAGACAAGTTAGAAAGCCCAATGTTTATTGAAACACATCGCTTGGCTGAATTTAACCCTAGAGGCACAGATGTTCCTGTGGTTTTAGATTTAATGATCCACGATATTGATATCATTTTGAGTGTTGTACAGTCAAAAGTTAAACATGTCTCCGCTAGTGGAGTTTCAGTACTTAGTGATACTCCTGATATTGCTAATGCACGACTTGAGTTTGAAAACGGATGTGTTGCTAATTTAACAGCAAGTAGAATCTCATTAAAGAATATGCGTAAAACGAGATTTTTCCAAAAAGACGCTTATATCTCAGTTGATTTTTTAGAGAAGAAATGTGAGGTTGTAAAAATGAAGGATGCTCCAGAAACACCTGGAGATTTTGATATGATTCTTCAAAATGCCGAAGGTATTAAGAAACAAATTTATTTTGACAATCCTGAAATCTCAGATAATAATGCAATTTTAGATGAGCTAGAAACCTTTGCTCATGCTATAAACACAAATACAACGCCGATTGTCACCTTACATGACGGAACCGAAGCTTTACGTGTTGCAACTCAAATTATTAATAGTTTTTAAAAACATAAATAACAAAACCCTCTTTTTAGAGGAAATAATAAATGAATTTTTTTATGAAAAATGTAGCAGTCATTGGAGCTGGAACAATGGGAAATGGAATTGCTCACACGTTCGCTCAAAGTGGTTTTAAAGTTCAGCTGATTGATGTTAAAGAGGCCTCTTTGAAAAAAGGGTTAGACACCATTTCTAAAAATTTAGACAGGATGGTGGCTAAAGAAAAAATTACTGAAGCACAAAAAGCAGAAACTTTAGAGAATATCACAACATTTACTAGCATAACCGAAGGTGTTGAATATGCAAGTCTTGTAATTGAAGCTGCTACTGAAAATGTAGATTTGAAGTTAAACATATTTAAACAGCTGGATGAAGCTTGTCCAGATGACACGATTTTAGCAACAAATACATCATCAATTTCTATTACACAAATAGCTGCAGTAACTTCGCGACCTGAAATGGTGATTGGTATGCATTTTATGAATCCTGTTCCTATTATGAAATTGGTTGAAATTATAAGAGGTTATAATACAAGTGATGAGGTTACAAAACTTATAATGGATTTGTCTGAAACATTGGGCAAAATCCCTGTTGAAGTAAATGACTATCCTGGATTTGTAGCTAATCGTATTTTAATGCCAATGCTTAACGAATCAATTGAAACATTGTACAATGGTGTTGCTGGTGTAACAGAGATTGATACTGTTATGAAACTTGGGATGGCACACCCGATGGGTCCATTGCAGTTAGCTGATTTTATTGGATTGGACATCTGTCTTTCTATATTAGAAGTTATGCATAACGGATTTAAAAATCCAAAATATGCCCCCTGTCCATTATTAGTAAATATGGTAAGAGCTGGAAAATTAGGTGTAAAAACTGGTGAAGGCTTTTACGATTATTCAGAAAGCAGAAAAGCTGAAAACGTAGCAAAACAATTCAATTAAAAAGAATTGGCAGATATTATTCCATTTAAAGCAGTTAGACCAACACGTGATAAGGTAAGCCTAGTCGCTTCTCGTTCATACCAAACATATACACAACCCGAGCGCGAGGCGCGTTTGGATTATAATCCGTTTTCATTTTTACATATTGTAAACCCTGGTTATAAATATCATTTGGAATTAAAAGGAGAAGACCGTTATAAGCTTGTTCGTAATCGTTATTTAGAATTCAAAGAAGATCATATTTTTGTTCAAGACAGTTTACCTTCATTTTATGTGTATAAAATTGTAAATCGTGAAGGTATAATTTTTAATGGTATTGTTGCTGCTGCAAGTGTAGATGATTACAAAAAAGATATTATCAAAAAGCATGAAGATACTATTGAATATCGTGAAAACATCTTTAAAGAATATTTATATACAGTTGGCTTTAATGCTGAACCTGTGCTTCTCACCTATCCCGATAATGACATTATCGCAGCTTTAATATCAGAAAAGCAAAACGAGCGTGCCGAATTTGAATTTACAACAACCTATAGAGACACTCATTATCTTTGGATCATAAATGATATTGAAAAGATAAAAGCAGTAAATACAGAATTTTCAAAAATAAAACGATTATATATTGCGGATGGCCACCACAGGTCTGCGTCATCAGTGCTATTATCAAATGATACTAAAAATCAAGAGCGAAGTGATTTATATCATTATTTTATGTGTTATTTGATTCCAGAATCTGAATTACTTATTCACGAATACAACCGTTTAATAAAAGATTTAAACGGAATGACCAAAGAAGAATTTTTGATAAAATTAGATGCTATGTTTCGGATTGAAAATCGAGGTGAAACCCTATATAAACCATCAAAAAAACACCATTTTAGCATGTATTTAGATGGTGAATTTTATTCTTTATATCTGAGGAAATCAAACTATATTATCAATGATGCTTTAGATGCGTTGGACACACAAATTCTTTTTAAAACGGTTTTACAACCTATTTTAGGTATTAATGACGTCCGAAATGACCAACGATTAGATTATTCACATGGCAAAAGTGATCTTGTAACTATAAAATCAAAAGTTGATAGTGATGAATTTAAAGTAGGTTTTGGTTTAGTACCAATAACCATTGATGAATTAAAATCTATTGCTGATGAACACTTAATAATGCCTCCAAAAAGCACGTTTATTGAACCTAAACTTAGAAGCGGAGTAACAATTTATGAATTTTAATATGAGCATAACTGAGGGTCTTAATAAAATAAAAGAACAACTACCAAAAGAGGTTACCTTAGTAGCGGTTTCAAAAACAAAACCTGTTAAAGATATTCTTGAAGCTTATAATTCAGGTCAACGTGTGTTTGGTGAAAATAAAATTCAGGAAATGGTTGAAAAACATGATCTAATGCCAAAAGATATTCAATGGCATATGATTGGTCATGTGCAACGAAACAAAGTAAAATATATGGCTAGCTTTGTAAGTTTAATTCACGGTGTTGATAATTTTAAACTTTTAAAAGAAATAAATAAACAAGCCAAAAAGTATGATAGAGTTATTGACTGTTTATTTCAACTTAAAATAGCAGAGGAAGATTCAAAGTTCGGCATGACTTATAATGATGTGGAAGCAATAATAAAATCAGAAGAGTTTTCAGAACTAAGACATATTAATGTCGTTGGTTTTATGGGAATGGCTACATTTACTGATAATCAAAATAAAATCAAAAAAGAGTTTTCTTCATTGAAAACAATTTTCACCACCTTAAATGGACATAAATATTCAAACTTTAATCCAAAAGTTCTATCTATGGGAATGAGTAGTGATTTTCAATTAGCCATTGAATGCGGAAGTAATATGATAAGAATAGGAAGTACAATTTTTGGAGCAAGAAATTAAACAAATTAAAGAGAAGTTATTTACGTAATATTAGACATAGAAACCACAGGAGGAAAATTCAATGAAGAAGGAATTACAGAAATTGCCATCTATAAATATGATGGACAGAATGTAGTTGATCAATTTATCAGTTTAATAAATCCTGAAAGAGAAATCCAACCCTTCGTAGTAAATTTGACAGGTATTAATAGCAATATGCTTAAGAATGCGCCAAAATTTTATGAAGTAGCCAAGCGTATTGTTGAAATCACTGAGGGTTGTATTGTTGTTGCTCACAACGCTAAATTTGATAATAGAATTTTAAAAACAGAATTTAAGCGATTAGGCTTTGAATTTGATAGAAAAACGCTTTGCACAGTAGAGCTTTCAAAAAAACTTATACCGGATCAACCATCTTATAGTTTAGGAAAACTTACACGTTCTTTAGGTATTCCGGTAAGCGATAGACATCGTGCTTCTGGAGATGCCTTAGCGACTGTTACTTTATTTAAAATGTTACTGGCCAAAGATTCAGAAAAAAGTATTGTTCAAGAATCTATAAGGTTAGAACCAAAATTCCAAATAGAACCCAAACTTAAGGATATCATAGATGATCTACCTTCAATTACTGGTGTTTATTATATGCATAAAGCAGATGGAACAATTATTTATATTGGAAAAAGTAAGAATATAAAAAATCGTATTAATCAGCATTTTACAAGTACTACACAAAAAGCAAAAAGAATGCAGCTACAGGTGGTCACTGTAACTTTTGAAGCTACTGGAAGTGAGCTTGTAGCATTATTAAAAGAGAGCGAAGAAATAAAACGTAACAAACCAATATTTAACAGAGCACAACGTCGTACTATTTTTACTCATGGCTTATTCAGTTTTACTGATGAAAATGGGTATTTAAATTTAAAAATAGACAAAATAGATGGTCAAGAAAAACCAATTACAACGTTTGCCAATCTACAAAGTGCAAAAAATTTTATGATTAAAATTGGCGATGAGTATAGTTTATGTCAAAAACTAACCGGTCAGTATAAAACAAAAAGTAATTGTTTTAATTTTACCATAAAAAAATGTTTTGGTGCTTGTATAAATGATGAAGACATTGAAAGCTATAATGAAAGGGCTTAAAAAATTGTAAATCATCATAGTTTTGAAAATGAAAACATGGTCATAATTGATTACGGTCGTGAAATTGATGAAAGAAGCGCAATATTAATTGAAAATGGTGTGTATCAGGGTTTTGCTTTTTACAATTTAAATTATCAAATTAATAATATTGAAATTCTAAAAAGCATTATTACTCCAATGCAGCACAACAGGGATTCTCAGCATATAATTCAAAGTTATTTAAGACGTAACAAGCGACTAAAAATTCTTAAATTGGAAGTTAACAATCATAATAATTAATCTTTTCTTACATTTGATTTTATGAATTCTAATAATTTAAATACTAAAATTAGGAAAAGTTGGAAGCATACGCTACATGAAACGCTGTATGAAGCTGATACTCCTAAAGGTAGAATTTTTAATATTGTTCTTTTTGTTACAATTATCGCTAGTATAATTCTGGTTATGCTGGAAAGTGTTGAAAGTTTTGATACGAAATATCATGATTTTTTAAATATTTCAGAATGGATTATTACGGTATTATTCTCAATTGAATATATTGGCAGAGTCATTTCAGTAAAAAAACCTTGGACTTATATATTTAGTTTTTATGGTGTTATTGATTTCTTATCTACAATTCCAAAGTACTTAACGTTCATTTTAGTTGGTTCACATTCGCTTGTAGCTCTTAGAGCTTTGCGTTTAATGCGAATATTTAGAATTTTAAAACTTGCCCGTTTTATTGGAGAATCTACTAATTTTGCAAGAGCACTTAAGGCAAGTCGTGCAAAAATAGCCGTTTTTATTTCGTTTGTTTTAATACTTTGTATCATACTTGGGACTATTATGTATTTAGTGGAAAGTGATCAAGATAGCGGTTTTACAAGCATCCCTAGAAGTGTTTATTGGGCCATTGTAACACTAACCACTGTTGGTTATGGGGATATTGCCCCAATAACTGCGCTAGGACAATTTATTGCTTCAATAATCATGATAATGGGTTACGGCATTATTGCTATCCCAACAGGTATTGTATCTTCAGAAATGACCAAAGGAAACAAAAGGGCAATCCATACGAATACGCAATCATGTCCTACTTGTTTGGCTGATTCCCATAATGATGATTCTGAATATTGCTATAATTGTGGAAATAAATTAAATGAGTAAATATCTTATTTCTGTTGTTGGCCCTACAGCAATAGGCAAAACGTCGTTAAGCATTAAATTAGCCAATTATTTTAATACGGAAATAATTTCGGCGGATTCACGACAATTTTACAAAGAAATGCAAATTGGAACCGCTGCTCCAACTAAAGAAGAACTTAATCAAGCAACACATCACTTTATACATCATAAATCTATTGAAGATAATTATAATGTCGGTAGTTTTGAAAAAGATGCCATATCGCTTTTAAACACTCTATTTAAAACTCATAATATTGTTATTATGGTTGGAGGATCAGGATTATATACAGATGCCATAACTAAAGGCTTAGATTATTTCCCTGAAGTTGAACCTTCCATAAGAATTAGTCTTAATGAACAATTAGCTAGCGAAGGAATAAAAGTATTACAAGAACAATTGAAAAAACTAGACGAACTTTCTTATAACTCGATTGCGATAGATAATCCTCATCGCGTTATAAGAGCTTTGGAAATTTACATTGGAACCGGACAGCCATATTCATCCTTTTTAAACAAAGAAAAAAATAATCGAAATTTCAAAACAATAACAATTGGTATTAGTGCTGATAGAGAAATTATTTATAATAGAATAAATGAACGTGTTGATCTTATGATGGATATAGGTTTATTAAATGAAGTTTCTAGTCTGAAATCAAAAAAACATTTAAATGCTTTAAATACTGTAGGTTACAAAGAGTTATTTAAATATCTAGATAAAGATTGGGATTTAAAATTTTCAGTATCTGAAATAAAGAAAAATACCCGTCGATTTGCGAAACGTCAAATGACATGGTTTAGAAAAAATCCTTCTATTCAATGGTTTGACTATAATTATAACTTAAATGATATTACAGATTATATTAATAAAAAATCCAATTAGAAGACTAATCTAATTGGATTTTTTATTGTAATTAACACTTGATAATAAGGTAGTTAATCTTTAGACATTAACAACTAACCTAAAGCCTTCACCATGTATATTTAGAATTTCAACTTTATCATCAACTTTTAAATACTTACGCAACTTTGCTATATAAACATCCATACTTCGTGAAGTAAAGTAATTATCATCTCTCCATATTTTAGTTAATGCCAATTCACGAGGCATTAAATCATTTTCATGAAGCGCAAGCAGACGAAGGAGTTCATTTTCTTTTGGCGAGAGTTTTGTTGGCTCTCCTCCTTTATATTTTAAGAATCTTAATTTTGAATTTAAATGAAATCCTCCAATTTCAAATTCAAATTGTTTACTATCCGCAACACTATATGTCGATTTACGTTGCATAATAGCTTTGATATTCATAAGTAGTACTTCACTATCAAAAGGTTTATTCAGATAGTCATCTGCTCCTACTTTATACCCTTTTAACACATCTTCCTTCATGGCCTTTGCTGTTAGGAAAATAATAGGTACATCCGTGTTTTTTTCACGAATTTCTTTAGCCAGTGTAAATCCATCTTTATACGGCATCATTACATCTAATATACATAAGTCGTAATCATCCTTCTTAAATTTCTCAAAGCCTTCCATCCCGTTTTTAGCGTGAACAACGTCATAATCATTCATCATTAAATAGTCTTTAAGAACTGTTCCGAAATTCGGATCATCTTCAACTAGCAATATTTTTTTGTTTATTTGTTCCATAATTTTCCTATGATATTAATGGTAATTTTATAATAAAGGTACTACCCTTTCCTTTTTCACTTTCTACACTTACATGACCTGAATGATCATCAACAATTCTTTTTACATAAGCCAATCCTAAACCATGCCCTTTTACATTATGAACATCTCCAGTATGTTCCCTGTAAAATTTCTCAAACACTCTTTTTTGAACTGATTTCGGCATCCCATTACCTTGATCGCTTATTTTTAATATAATACTGTTTCCGATATTTTCAGTAACCACTTTGATTTTTGGCTTATTTTCAGAATATTTCACAGCATTATCTAATATATTAACAATAACATTAGTAAAATGAGTTTCATTTGCTAGCACAGTGTCTTCAATCGCTTCTAACTGCGTCTTTATATAACCATCTCTACTTTCAACGATAAGTTCAATATGTGAAATCGCATCTTCAACGATATCATGTAATTCAACTTTATCCTTATTTATGTTAAGTTCGTTTTTTTCAAGTTTAGATATTCTTAATACATTTTCAACCTGAGCATGCATACGCTTATTTTCATCTTTTATCATTTTAAGGTACCGTTTAACCTTTTCCTCATCTCCAATTACTTTTGGATTCCTAATGGCGTCTAATGCTAAATTTATAGTTGCTATCGGTGTTTTAAACTCGTGCGTCATATTATTAATAAAATCAGTTTTAATTTGCGAAATTTTTCGCTGTTTTATTAATTGATAAATAGCACTCGTATAAGCAATAATAATAATTGTTGTAAAAATTATTGATAATAATGCCATTCCAATTATAGAAGATAATATGAATTTACTTCGTTCTGGGAAGTTTACATAAAGCGTATATTCACTTTCATTATTATAATCTAGAAAAATAGGCACTCCATAAGTTGAAACTTTATCTAATTCAAAATTATCTGTTTGCACTTTAGTTGCTAAATCTTTATGATATATTGAGTATTCAAAATCAATATCAACATTATCTTCAGTTAATTTATCATGTAACAAGTCTTTTATTGTCCTTGAAGAAACACGATTATGTATAGGAGTGTTTTTAATTTCTTGACGATATTGCATATTAAAGATTTCCTTCTGCAATTTATCCATCTTGTAAACTTCTTCAAATGATTTTTCTGGGCTAATTGCCATATTACCATCAAGATCTGTATTATTAAATATTTGCGTTGTAGATCTCCCTGTATATTTACTGAAGTTAATACTATCTAAACTAATGTCAATGAACGAAGGTATTTTAAAATTTTCTTCTAAAATTCCTGTATTTGTAAAAACTATTCTGTTATTATCATCATCTTCTTTATAGACCGCAATACTTCTTAATGCGGTTGTATCGGGCACAACACCTTCAGAAAGCATTTTTCTTAATTCATGAACATACTTTCTATATTCATTTTCTTCAACCTTTTGTGAAGCATAAGCAAGTGCCTTTTTTACCTTATAAGTAAATTGCTCTTCTTCATTTTTCACAGTATTGTTAATATGATAGGCTTGAACAAAAATAATTCCAATAAGTGACATACTCATTAAAACTACTAACAAGACAAATAACTTCTTACTCATTGCTCAAAATTAACATTTTAACATTTAGTAGATATACCATTTAACCTTACCTTAACAAAAATGTTAAAATAAGAGCTTTAATGGCATTTTTTAAGAATTTTATGATGAATCTTTTTTACTTGATTTTTGGTTTCTAAAAGCTCAATATTTTCAATAACAAAATCAGATAATTTTATCTTTTGGTCATCGCTCCATTGATTATTAATTATAGCTTTTATTTTTTTCACAGAAGAGTTGTCGCGCAACATAACTCTCTCAATTCGAGTTGTTTCAGGAGCTATTACTGTTATTATATAATCTAAATTTTTATATGTGTTATTTTCAAAAAATATTGCAGCTTCTTTAATAACATAAGGTGCATCTTGTTTTTTTAACCATTTTTTAAAATGAGATCCTACTTTAGGGTGCACGATACTATTCATTTTTTCTAGCAAAGTTTTATCATTAAAAATCTTGTTCGCAATAAATGATTTATTCAATTTTTCAGAAGAATAAGCCTCATCACCAAATAATTGAATAAGTTTTCGTTTAATCACCTTTGAACGAATCATCAAGGCCTTAGCTTCAATATCTGAAATATATACAGGTATTTCTAACTCTTTAAAAAAGTTTGCTACTGTAGTTTTTCCGCTTCCAATTCCCCCGGTTAGACCAACTATTTTAGGTGTCGATTTCATTATAATATGATAAACTCAATTGCTTTTATGGCTAATCTTACGTTTCTTACTTTATTAGGTTGCTTTGTAATTACAGGAATTAACCTGCTACTTTCTCCTTCTAGTTTACTATAATCACACTCAATTTTAAAATTATTAGATGTTATCGTTTTATAATAATCTAAACTAGTATAAAAAGTGACTTCAATTTCTTTTGGGAAGAATTTAATAGTAAGGTTCTCAGGTAAATTAGTTAAAATTACTGGCACCATAAGAGATCCTTCAGTAAATTTCTTAACTACACCTTTAACCAGAATTTCTTTTTCAGAGAATTTAATACCAGAATTAATTTTTGGTAACGCTAGATTCACCATGCTATTTACATCAGAATTCACATTCCCAATAGTTAATACTTCTGTGCCAATATTAATTATAGAATCGATAGCTGACTTTGCTCCAATTACTTGTAATGAATCTGGTTGAAGCATATATTTCTCATCAATATCATACCCTGATGCGAAATTAATATCCTTATTTAAAACAACAGGAATAGTCTTAACCGCATAAGCATCATAATTAAAATAAATACTGTCAGGGCTTATACTATTAATCGTTGTGCTCACGTTAAATTGATTAACTACATTTTGAAATTCTCTGCTTTTAGTCCACAAATAATGAGTTGATAATTTTTTAAGTTCATTAAAATCCACTTTTAATTTAGGGTTTACGAAGTAATATTTCAATAAATTAAATCCATAATCGCTAAGTGTAACATTAATTTTGTGAAGTGAATCATTTAAGACTATATGTTCATCTGGTACATTCAACATTTCAATATCAAATGAAATAGTTCTGGTGTAATCTTTTGAAAGTTTAGTTAATAATGAGAATAACATTGCCAATAAAATAAAAACAGCCAAAACATTGACCCGTTTACTTTTGTATAGTTTTGAAACTTTTAATTTTAACTTTGACATTAATCTAATTTAAAAAATAATTCTGGAAAACGTTTTTCAATATCACGCTCTGAACCTAAAAGCTTTAGGGTAGATTTTAAAAATCCAAAACCATATCCAAAAAACTGTATACTTATTGCATATAATGCCATTATTGATACAAATATACTGCCCGTCTCAATTAAGGCTAGTAGTAATGCTAATACATAGTAAAAAGCGTATAATAGGATAAGCCAATAGATACTAAAAACACATAACATTAATGCCAATAACAATCCAACGCAAAATACACTAGGAAACCAATATGTAATTTTTTTTGTTTCAGGATGCCAGACATTTAATATAGGCCTTACTAAACCAAACTTGCTAACTTGTTTATAAAATTTTACCCAAGAAACTCTGCGCTTATGATATACAAATGCTTTTTCAATGAGCTTTGTTTTATATCCCAATTTAGTTAATCTAATTGACAAATCAGGATCTTCTCCAGGATGGATATTCCCAAAACCTTTTGTTGCTTCAAAAGCAGTTTTTGAAATTCCCATATTAAAACTTCTAGGTTGAAAAACATCAATACTTTTCTTATTCCCTCTAATTCCCCCTGTTGAAATAAAAGAGGTCATAGCAAAGTTAATCGCTTTTTGAATAGAGGTAAACGAATGATGTGCAGCATCTGGCCCTCCAAAACAATCTACATAATTTACAGTTAAGCTATGAAGTACTTCAATAAGATAATTTTTAGGCAAAATACAATCTGAATCTAAAATGATAAAATAACTACCGGCAGCATTTTGCATTCCAAAATTTCTTGAATCCCCAGGTCCCGTATTTCTTTTAAACAAGTATGTAATATTTAGCCTATCACTGTATTTTTTTACAATTTCGTCTGATTTAAGGGTTGATCCATCTTCAATAATTACAATTTCAAAATCCTTAAGCTCTTCTAACTCAACAAAGCTTTCCAGAAGCTCTTTAGTTTCGTCTGGTCTATTGAATACTGGAATAATAAACGATATGTCTTTT
>UPTN01001068.1_pt1 | contig 12607 bp, 8 predicted proteins | sample 2160111 | NCBI WGS metagenome assembly UPTN01 (sample SAMN06265058, study PRJEB28932) | marine metagenome | isolation source: Columbia River Estuary | place: USA:Columbia River Estuary, USA | collected 2014-05-05 | reverse complement strand
CATGGATTCTTCCGGCCCCAGAAAAACCCGGGAACCATCAACGGGTGAAGCGAAAGTCACGCCTTTTTCAGTAATTTTGCGCCGTTCGGACAAACTCCAGACCTGGAAGCCACCAGAGTCTGTCAGGATCGGCCTTTTCCATTGCATGAACTCATGCAAGCTGCCATGCGCCTTGATGACGTCAGTACCCGGTCGCAGCATCAGGTGAAAGGTATTGCCCAGAATTATTTCAGCGCCGGTATCCCGAACCGCTTTGGGCGTCATGGCCTTGACCGTGCCGTAGGTGCCGACAGGCATAAAGGCCGGCGTTTGCACACTGCCACGGTCAAATGTGAGAGTGCCCCGGCGGGCTTTATTGTCAGTTTTCAGAAGTTCAAATTGCATCAGGTATCAGAAGCTCAAATAGGTAAGCCGTATATTTTGACACCCTGACCCGAATATTGCACCAGTAACAAGGTTTCAGACATCACCCACAGCAGATTCCGGTCGACCGCTGCCCCGTTACTAACAAACAGCTCAAAACCAGAAAGAAGGTATACCGGTTAACTGATAAACATGGCATCGCCATAGCTGAAAAAGCGATAGCGTTTTTCAACCGCGTGCCGATAGGCTTCCAGCGACTGCTCACGTCCGGCGAAGGCACTGACTAACATCAACAAGGTCGACTCCGGCAAGTGAAAATTGGTGATCATCGCGTCCACTACCTGAAATTCATAAGGCGGGTAAATGAATATCCGGCTGTCACCGGAAAATGGTTTTAATGTTCCACCCTGAGCGGCGGTTTCAAGGCTGCGCACCGCGGTGGTGCCAACCGCTATGACGCGTCCGCCGCGGGCCTTCGCCGCGTTGATAGCATCGCAGGCCGACTGCGGAACATCCAGCCACTCGGCATGCATGAGATGGTCTTCAATATTATCTGCCCTGACCGGCTGGAACGTGCCTGCACCCACATGCAAAGTCACCGTCGTCGATTCAACACCAGCAGATGCTAGTTGGTCCAGCAACTCCCGGTCGAAATGCAGCCCGGCGGTGGGTGCTGCCACGGCGCCGGGGGTTTCGGCAAATACCGTTTGGTAGCGCTGCCGGTCGCGGACCGTATCTTCGCGCGTGATATAGGGCGGCAAAGGCATATGACCCAAGCCCTGTAATAAACTCATCAGATCGCCGCCGGCGGCACGCAAATGAAAGAAACTGTCCTCGCGGCCAAGCACCCGCAACTTACTGCCATCCTCCAGAATAATAGTACCGCCCGGTTTCGGCGATTTGCTGGCACGCACCTGCGCAAGGCATTCGTATTGACTCAATAAACGCTCGACCAGTATTTCAACCCGGCCGCCACTTGCTTTGGTGCCATAAAGCCTCGCGGGAATGACTTCCGTGTTATTAAAAACCAGCAAATCACCGGGGTTTAACAATTGCGGCAAATCACTGAACTGGGCATCAGTGAGTTGTCCCGACTGCCGTTCAAAACAAAGCAACCGGCTTGCACTGCGTTGCTCCAACGGTACCTGTGCAATCAGTTCTGGCGGTAGCTCATAGCTAAAATCTGTACGTTTCATTAAAACCCTTGTTGAATGTGCTTTGCTTTGACACGTGCGCAAATCGAAACCGCTATTATCCTTTAAAACCGTGCCGGACCACACCATAATGGCATGCCATTCGCTCACCTTTTTCATATTGACCGGGGACAACCATGAATAACAGCCGTGAACAGGCATTGGAACTTGACCGGCAAGATCCCTTGCGCGGGTTGCGCGAGCAGTATTGGATTCCCAAACAAGCAGATGGCAGTACGCAATTATATTTTTGCGGTAACTCACTCGGCTTACAACCTAAAAGTACCAAGGAAGCGGTTCTACAAGAGCTAGCAGCATGGCAGGATCAGGGAGTAGAAGGCCACTTCAAGGGTGAGCGACCCTGGATTTCGTACAATGACTTACTACGCCAGCCAATGGCTGAATTGATTGGTGCGAAACCCGATGAGACGGTCATCATGAACACGCTGACCGTTAATCTGCACTTGATGATGATCAGCTTTTACCGCCCCGATAAGCAACGCAACCGAATTTTAATCGAACAGCAACCCTTCCCCTCAGACCGTTACGCGATTGAGTCACAAATCCGCATGCATGGCCTCGACCCAAACGAATGTCTGGTCGAAATTGCACCCGACGACGGTGGCCGCATCATTAACGAATCTGCCATTGAAGCGTATCTCGCAGAGCACGGTGAAAAGGTGGCACTGGTCCTATGGCCGGGCGTTCATTATGCCAGCGGACAATTGTTCGACCTGAAACGAATTGTCGCTGCCGCCCATAAAGCAGGCGCCTATTGTGGTTTTGACCTTGCCCACGCGGTGGGTAACGTACCGCTTGAACTGCATGACATTGATGCCGATTTTGCTGTCTGGTGCACCTACAAGTATCTGAACTCGGGTATTGGCGCCGTTGGCGGGTGTTTTGTGCATGAGCGACACTTCAACCGAACTGATCTTGCCCGCCTGCATGGCTGGTGGGGTAACGAACTCGAATCCCGATTCCTCATGGGTTCTGATTTTGTACCCGCCAAAGGTGTGGATGCGTGGCAACTGTCTAACCCACCCATCCTTGCCATGGCACCAATCAAAGCCGCGCTGGAGTTATTTCAACAAGCCGGCATGCCCGCCCTGCGCGAGAAATCGATCAGGCTAACCGGATATCTTGAGCAACTCGTTCAGACAGAACTCAAACACGTGCTTGAAATCATCACCCCGGCCGACCCTGACCGACGTGGCTGCCAGTTATCCCTGCGCGTACTCGCCGGGCGTAGTGCGGGACGTGCATTGTTTGAAAAACTGGAACAGGCGGGCACCGTACCGGACTGGCGCGAACCGGATGTCATCCGGGTCGCGCCAGTGCCAATGTACAATCGCTTTGAAGATTGCTGGCAGTTGATCCAGCAGATCAAAGCCTTCGCCGCAAACTCCTGACAAACGTCACACCAACCTCCGGCACGCCTGTCTGCCTGGCCTGGCCTTTATTCGCAGGCAACCGGCGACGTCAGCTTGGCCGCATCATCTGTACGGTCAACCGTGCCGCTTAAGGGCGGGTTCAAGTTGTAATTCAGGTTCCAGGTGAGGCTATCCTCTGACATGAACACGCGGGTAAACGAGCCGACCGATTCAATCGTAATCTCTTCCTGAGCACATACGGCGCAATAACCACCGAACTGCAATAGCGACATTTCCTCTGCCGCAGCGCTTTGGGGATCGGGTGAACCGATCAGCCACATTGGGTTGCCCTGCTCATCGTAAATATAGTGCACAAACGCCTGCGAAGTGGCATTGACCACGACCGTTGCGCCGCCGACGCCAACTGCCGCCCGCGACCAAACCCCGTTGTAGGTTCGTTCGACATCATCAACCGTTGGGCAAACTGGCGGTAAGCTGGGAAACTCCCTGTCACTACCGTTTTCTCCAAACAACACGAAAGAAAAGATAGCGTCTTGTTCAGCAAGCGACGTTATTGAGACATGACCCACCGGGGTCGCCTGCTGCAAGGTGCCATCATTGGTATAACGCAAAAGCTCAGCTACCCAGATGTTGCCGTCCGGTTCAGGCGCCGCAGCCTGATACCAGGTAGGTGCGCCATCCTCGTCATATGTATACCAGAGAAAGGCCCGGTAACCGCCGGTTGTTGTGTAGTCAAACCCCTGCCGCAAGTTAGTTCTGGAAGATGCCTCCCACAAACCGGCCCGCAGGGGAACACTGTCACCCGTGAAAGTGACATCTGCCTGAATTTCTACGGCAGCATTTTCACCACGGCTGTTTTTAAGCACTGCAAACCAGCGACCGGGATTCAGTTCAGCCCCCGTAACGGTAACGACAGGCCCCGCACCACCAGCACCTGAAGCCGAAGCCAGCGGCGCACCGCCCATATCAGGAGCGTCGGCAAAAGGCGCTGACTCAAATGCATCATCAAAAGGCACCCGGTAAAGTTCAATTTTCAAGTTTTCACTTTGAGTGCCGTCCGCGCCAGTCGCCGAAATTGTCAATGCACTCGCCCCAGTCGGCACATCGATGAACGACCGGTCATGCGTGCCACTGCCTGCAAGCGTCAAACCGCGCTTGACACCACTCATTAACACAATGGTTTCAGGCGCCTCAACGCCTGTCTTGGTAAATGTGACAGGGATAATACCGATGTTATTGGCCTGCTCGCGACTGGTTCCAATACCGACGGCACCGATCATTTCGGCGCCGGGAACAACATTAACGTTGTCCCAGGACAAACGGACCTTATGGCTTGCTGCGGCCGGAATAATCCCTTCACCAGTTACCGCCAGACGTGATTCTGTATCTTTGCCAACAACTGCAGATTTCAATGTAACTTCATCAGTCGCATTGGTCGCCGTCCAGTTTTGGACAAGAATCCAGTAATTACCTGCAACAGGCGTGAACAAGTCGCAGAGTTCTATCTCCGTTGGAGACGTGCTGGAACACAGTTCCTCGCTTTCCTGTGCCTGGCCATCGCCATTGGTATCCCGGCCAACGAAAAGGTCAAGATCCTCTGCCGTTGAAGCCAGTGTCTCGGTGTGTAACCACAGCGCATCAGCCTGCACTTTTTGCCACACCGTCATGACGCCCGTAGCTCCATCATAAGGACTATCGTTATCAGGGTCCTGAGGTAAATTTTCGACCGTCACTGTCGGCTCAACAAAACCACCACTCGTAAAGGTGGCGTCCGGCATCGCTGCCAGGCCGCTTAATTCAAACTCTTGCCAACCAGCAACGCTATCGCTATTGATATCCCACTGCGCTGGCAACTCACCACCATCGGCAAATATGGCCAAAGGAAATACCGAATCAGGCCGCCCGGCTGAAGTCAAACGCACTTCACCGTACACCCAGGTCCCCACTGCGTCCGGTTGGTCAATTTCGACGTTAAACGTCAGTTGCCGACTAGTAGCATTTGTCAGGGTAAAGCTGGCGGGTGTCACATTTACGGACACGCCCTCCACAAAAACCTGCGCCGCGGCAGTCCAGGAGGCGCCCCCAACCAGGTCGGTGACAGTACGTTGAAAGCTGCAGGAGTTTCGACAAACAGTATCGACAAGACCCGGCAGGTTCAGGTTTTTGGGTTTACCGCCAGTGCGTGGGTTCGCGGCCTGAAACTTGCTCTGGGTTTCGTTCAGGAACAAACCGGCATTCGCCGCTTGATCCAGTTGTGGCCTACCCGCTCCCACTGCATGAATGGTCGGAATAGACCCATCAAAATCCCGAGCCATTTCAGGCGTCGCTGTCATGGTTATCGCCGAGGCTATCATGGCCGGTGTCCAGTTGGCGTGAACAGCCTTGAGCAATGCCGCGCCACCGGTGACATGGGGCGAGGCCATTGAGGTGCCGCTCAAAAATCTGTAATCACTGGCTTCATCGCTGGCACCGACTATCTGTGTACCCGGTGCAATGACATCAGGTTTCATGACATCTTCGGCAGGCGGCAGATTGGGACCACGTGAACTACTGGGGCTTATTGCGTCACCGGATTCCGGGATTTGGAAAATTGAAAAGCCGCTGATGGACCCCTGATGATTACTGCCGCTCGCCAACCAGGTGAGTAACCGGTCGCTCTCACCCAAACCAAGATGCGCTGCCGGCAGACAGTGGTTATCTGCAACGATAGACTCGCCCCACTGATCACCATTGGCCAATATATAACCACCCGCGCCCGCGAGCATGACATTTTTTCCTTTTTCCACACGACCGTAATCACCGCGGTCACAAACGACGATTTCACCGTTGAATGTACCAGCAGAAAAAGGATTGGTCCGGCCAGTGTTTGCAGCGCATTCTGCCTCCAATTCCGGCTCACCGGTACCACATAACGCATTCCCGAAATCCTTGGCATGGACAATTTTTCTGATGCCAATGCCTTCGGTTAGACTGGCACCAATCAAATTGGTCGGCGGCGCGGTGGCACCACCGCTGAGGTTTTCCAGCAAGCTGGCGAACACACGGTCATGCGTTGCGTTTCCTACCGCGGTTATCCATGGCGCATTGGCCGGTGAGCCGATAGTGCCCGCATTAGGGCCCGAATTGCCCGCTGAAGTTGCTACAAAAATACCGGCGGCCCTGGCGTTCAAAAAAGCGTAAGTGGATGAGCTTAAAATCCATGGGTCACTTGCACTTGAACCAACGGAGTAGTTGATGACATCCACTGCGTCTGTAATGGCCTGATCAATGGCGCTCAAAATAGCAGAACTCTGACAACCATCATCTGAGGAAATCGCAGGATCACCAATATAGCAAACGCGGTAGCTGACGATATTAGCGTTGGGCGCAACACCGGCTAGCTCTGAAGGGACACCGTTGACGGTTATATTCGCAGGGTTACCGGCTGCAATTGACGCAACGTGCGAACCATGTCCCGAATTGTCTTTACCATTATTGTTTTCTTCAACCTCATCGGTACCTGTATTGTCCTCAACAAAATCGTAAACACCGACGAGTTTGTCATTACAAAGCACCTCGGCCTCTGAACACAGACCCAACTGAGAACCGTATGGATTGACATGATCCCAGCCGGAAGCGCCTCCTTCTCCTGGGTCCTCGAATGATGGATGATCCCAGTTCACACCAGAATCGATGACGCCGACGACAACACCTTGCCCACCGGTCGCTGGGAATCCCGCACTGCCGTTTATTATTTTATCAGCACCAATCCAGGTCGGGCCCGAATCGGTTTCCATGAACTGTACTTCATCCCGCATCACCTGGCTGACTCCAGGCATATTACGCAATATATCTGCCTCTGCAGGGTCTAGCTCAGTTGAGAAGCCATTCAAGGCGTTACGGTATCTGTGCACCGGTTGCACCGGACGGTTAAGTTCGAGTAGCGCGTCTTCACGAAAAACTTCAAATTTTTCATCAAGAAACCGCAGGTATTGTTTGGAAGTGGGTGAATTAACGTCGAGTTTGCTTGCACCGGTAAACTGGATAGCCGTTGGCTGGAAACGGGCTAGCCTGCCGCCCTGCTCTGGAATTGTTATTTCACGCCCGTCGTAGGCGGCGAGCGGGAGATCATCAAGTATGACGATGTAACGATATTTGCCGTTGTTGCCAGAGGCTCCCGGACCGCTTTTTGCAAATACCGGGGTATTGACAACCAACGCCGCCAATAGCGCCGTATACATTAAACCCTTAAAAACCTTCCAACCCTTATCCATTTAATGTTTCCTTCATTTAGCAATAGGCGAACGCATGGTAACCAACTCTTCCGCGGCAGTTGGGTGTATGCCAATAGTGGTGTCAAACTGTTGCTTCGTAAGGCCGGCTTTTATCGCAACGGCAAAGCCCTGAACAATTTCCGGAGCGTCCATACCTACGACATGTAACCCGACGACCTTACCAGATGACGCCTGCACCAGAAGCTTCATCATGGTTTTCTCTTCTCTGCCCGACAAGGTGTGTTTCATCGGCCTGAAAACAGACTTGTAAATATCCAGTTCGCCGTAATGGGTAACGGCCTCTTTTTCAGAAAAACCGACGGTGGCCACCTGTGGATGTGAAAAAACCGCAGAAGGTATAAATGCATGGTCTACCGGTCGTGAGATTCCACCAAACTCACTGTCAGCAAATGCGTGCCCTTCCATTAAGGCCACCGGTGTCAGGTTGACTCGATTGGTGACATCACCAACTGCAAACACATGCGGCAGATTGGTGCGTGAATAATCATCTACAGGAATCATGCCGCCCGGCAACACGTGCACGCCCGCGTCCTGTAAGCCAAGCCCACGGACATTGGGCACCCTGCCGGTAGCAAACATGACGCAATCTGCCAGCATTGCAGTGCCGTCGTCCAGCTTTGCCAATATTTGACCATCGGGTTGCCTGATCAGTTCTGTGACGTTGATGTTCAAACGTATATCAATGCCTTTTTGCTGCATTTCAACCGCCAGCGTTTCGCGCACATCGTGATCGAAACCCCGTAAAATCTGTTCACCACGATAGACCTGCGTAACAGTGGAACCCAAACCGTTAAATATACCAGCGAACTCACAGGCTATGAACCCACCGCCGACCACGACAACCTTTGCAGGTAACGCTTCAAGATGGAATGCTTCATCCGATGTAATACTGAGCTCAGCACCAGAAATCTCCGGAACCCAGGGACGGCCGCCGGTTGCAATCAGAATCTTTTCGGCGCTTACAATATCATCCCCTACCTGAATCCGATGTGAACCCAGCAACTTCCCATGCACGGGAAACAAGGTAACACCTGAGTTATCCAACAACCTCAGGTACACGTTGTTCAACCGGTCAATTTCACGGTCTTTGTTTGCAATCAGACGGGACCAGCTGAATTTAGTCTCACCCACATCCCAGCCATAACCCGCGGCGTCTTCAAACTCTTCCGCAAAATGGGCTGCGTAAGACAATAACTTCTTGGGCACGCAACCGCGGATGACACAAGTCCCGCCTACCCGGCTGGATTCACAAATGCCGACTCGGGCGCCATGCCCCGCTGCGATGCGTGCCGCACGTACACCGCCGGAACCGGCACCAACTACAAAAAGATCAAAATCAAATTCACTCATCGGATTCCTTCACAACGACAATCAATAATCAGGGTTTAGTGATTTTGCACGAGTTAATTCGCATTGCAATGTTTCTCACCATAATTGGAGTTGATTCTGTTTTTTTTAAACTTAATGCTAACCAAACCTATCTTGTTGAGAAAAATAATCATTCACTGGTAGCACTCCATATGGATTACACGTTATAATTTTCAGTTACACAGTATTTTTGGCGGTAAACGGCGTACTGAATAAAATGGGTGGGGCGGGAACTTACCAAGCGTGACAAAACCAATGGCAGGCATCATTTTTATGCTAAAAAGCCCTTGGGTAAACTACAAAATTTCGTAGGTACGCTATAACCTTTCCAACTCTATAAAAATTTACCGTCTTTTTTGGCTCTCGTGCCCAAATAAAACCGAATTAAATGACCAGAATCATAAACACAGCAACTATGTCTCGGCATAATTGCCACCTCCTTGAATTTGTGGCCAATGCGCCCAACTAAACGGACGAAGCGGATTTGCCAACTAATTCTATAATGTTATCGATTTCTGAACTCAGTTTTGAACGTTACTTTGAACGGGTCTTTGAGCCTGTCAGTTTCGATTTAACGGCTGGCTCCCTCTTGCTTATCACCGGCTCAAACGGTTGTGGTAAAACCACCCTGCTAAGGTTATTAGCTGGATTGCTTGAGCCTAGCGAAGGCAAGATAAACAAGCGGGTTCAACCGCTGTACGCGGGCCACAACCCGGCGATCAAAGATGACCTGAGTGTAGAAGAAAATATCCGTTTCTGGATGAACTTCATGGGCACACGCAAGTCGATCCATGGCGCCGATTCCTGCGAGCAAGTGATTAAAGATATTGGCCTCAATGCAGTGGCGCTCCAGGAAGGACGTACGCTTTCCGCAGGACAGCGCAAACGCTGCTCGCTGGCCCGCCTCTTATTCTGCGATGAAGACCTGTGGTTGCTAGATGAACCCTATTCCAACCTCGACCGGGAAGGCATCGAAATGCTGGACAGCATTCTCAAAACACACCTGAATGCCGGCGGCGCCTGCATCATGACAACGCACGGTAGTTTGCGCCCCGAAGGGTTTGAGCTACAGGAATGTCACATGATAAGCGGGCGCGAGCAAAGTACTGGAACACAGTTATGAGCAGGCAAGTTGCAAGCACAGCGTTTTTCGCACTCTTAAGAAGAGATTTTTTGCTCGCTTATCGTCGACGCGCAGAACTTTTACAGCCATTGGTGTTCCTATTGGTCGTCACCACACTGTTTCCACTGGGTGTGGGACCATCGCCACAACTTTTAGCAAATATTGCGCCTGGCGTAATCTGGATCGCAGCGTTGTTGGCAACGGTGTTGTCCCTCGATAGTTTGTTTCGGTCAGACTTCGAGGACGGAACACTGGAGCAAATGGTTTTATCCGGTCAATCACTCGCACTGATAGCACTGGCCAGAACCATCGCCCACTGGCTGGTAGCCGGTTTGCCTATCGTATTGCTGTCCCCGCTTCTGGCGATGTGGATGAACCTTCCAGATGAAGGTGTACCAATTTTAATAAAATCACTGGCCATCGGAACTCCGGTACTGAGTCTGATTGGCGCCATAGGCGGCGCACTGACGGTTAGTTTGAAACGTGGGGGTCAGTTGTTGTCATTACTGGTATTCCCCTTGTATGTGCCATTGCTGATTCTGGCCACCAGTGCCGTCAGTTCAGCTGTGGCGGGTTTGCCGTATGTTGGACAGCTCGGTCTGATGATTGCTGGAATGATTGCGGCTTTAACACTGGCACCTTTTGCAACAGCGGCTGCGCTGAAATTGAGTCTTAGCTAATGAATCCAATTGTATTATTTTTTCACAAGACCGGATCCCCACCCTGGTTTTACCGTTTCACCGGACTGTTAATCCCATGGTTTTGGGTGGTTTTCGCGATACTCACGGTCGTGGGTCTGTACATGGGTCTATTTCTTGCACCGCCTGATTACCAGCAGGGTGAAAGTGTTCGTATCATGTATTTGCACGTCCCGGCAGCATGGATGTCGATGATGATCTACGGCATGATGGCGGTGATGGGCTTCATCGCCCTGGTCTGGCGAATTCGCATCATGGAAGTCATGATCATCTCAAGCGCGCCAATCGGTGCTGCATTTACCATTATTGCCTTGGTCACCGGTTCATTATGGGGCCGCCCCACCTGGGGAACATACTGGGTATGGGATGCGCGTCTGACCTCTGAACTGGTTTTATTATTTCTTTATTTTGGTGTCATTGCACTTTACAACGCTTATGACGAGCCTCGTAAAGCAGCGCGGGCCGCCTCACTGATGTCCATCGTTGGAGCCGTCAACCTGCCGATCATTCACTACTCTGTTTTGTGGTGGAACACCCTGCATCAGGGCAGCAGCATCGGGACCTCAGGAAATAGCATTCACCCAAGCATGCTTTGGCCTCTTTTAATTATGGCCGTCGCCTCTAAATTTTTCTACGGAGCAAATTTAATGAGCCGGGCCAGACTCCAATTACTGAAACAGGACCATCGCAAACGCTGGGTTCAGGACTTGCTTGCAAAGGGAAAGAAATAGATGGATCACACACCTTTTATTGTAGCTTCGTACGCTATCAGCGCAGTCGTTTTGCTGTGGGCAGCAGTATCGCCCGTGATAAATCGACACAATCTCCTTAAACAGTTAAGAATTCGTCAAGAACGCATGGATAAATCACAATGACCCCAACACGTAAACGCAGACTTATGGCCGTAATGGTTATTGTTATCGGTGTAGGCGCGGCTGCTGTCGTGGCTATCAAATCGCTCAACGAAAATATGTTGTTTTTTGTAAGCCCGACCGATGTTAAAGAGCAGTCACTGCCAGTAGGAAAGCGCTTCCGGCTTGGCGGCTTGGTTGGCGCCGACAGCCTGTCACGCGCGAGCGACAGCCTTGCTGTGCAGTTTGTTGTCACCGATGGCGCTGAGACCGTTAACGTCAGTTTCGACGGTATCCTTCCGGATTTGTTTCGTGAAGGCCAAGGTATTATCGCCATTGGTGAGTTAGCAGCTGACGGCCACTTTGAGGCGGCAGAAGTGCTAGCGAAGCATGATGAAAACTATATGCCTCCGGAAGTTGCTGACGCGCTTGAAAAAGCCGGGCATGTGGAGCGAGCACAATGACCTCAGAACTCGGCCAAATCAGCCTGATTGCCGCTTTAATTATGGCTTTTAGTCTGGGTATTTTCCCTTTGATCGGCACCTACACCGGCAATCGCCGGATGATGGCAATTGCCCCAGGGGCGGCACTGGCACAGTTCGTGCTGGTTCTCATTTCATTTGTAATACTTACCGCGGCATTCGTTAATCTGGACTTTTCCGTCGAATACGTCGCCCGTAACAGTAATTCGCTGTTGCCGATGAGTTATCGATATTCAGCGGTCTGGAGCGCACATGAAGGCTCGTTGCTGTTATGGGAATTGATACTTTGCCTGTGGATGGCTGCAGTGGCCTTGTTCAGCAGAAGCCTGCCCCAAGTCTTTAGAGCGCGTGTTTTAGCCGTGCTGGGCTGGGTGTCATCAGGCTTTTTGATGTTCATCCTGTTCACGTCCAACCCTTTTGGACGTCTGATGCCCGCAGCCGTAGAAGGTCTTGACCTTAATCCTCTGTTACAGGACTTCGGCCTGATCATTCACCCACCAATGCTATATATGGGTTATGTCGGCTTCTCAGTTGCTTTTGCCTTTGCGGTGGCCGCATTACTTGGCGGCGATGTAAGCCGTGACTGGGTCCGCTGGTCCCGTCCCTGGACACATGTAGCCTGGGCCTTCTTGACAGTTGGTATTGCACTTGGCAGTTGGTGGGCTTATTACGAACTTGGTTGGGGCGGCTGGTGGTTTTGGGATCCTGTTGAAAATGCGTCATTTATGCCTTGGTTAGTAGGCACGGCATTAATTCATTCATTAGCGGTTACAGAGAAACGCGGTACGTTTAGAAATTGGACTGTATTATTAGCCATTTTTGCTTTTAGTTTAAGTTTACTTGGCACCTTTTTAGTACGCT
>UPTN01001067.1_pt1 | contig 12618 bp, 11 predicted proteins | sample 2160111 | NCBI WGS metagenome assembly UPTN01 (sample SAMN06265058, study PRJEB28932) | marine metagenome | isolation source: Columbia River Estuary | place: USA:Columbia River Estuary, USA | collected 2014-05-05 | reverse complement strand
AAAAATGATAATCCAACCCATTGCAACATATGCAATAGTAGAAATTTTATCATATTTACCAGTATAAAATAATTTTAAGAAGACACCTGCTAAAGCGATACCCCAGGTCACTCCAAAAATAGACCAGCCTAAAGCACCTTTTAAGGTAACTAAAGTAAATGGCGTATAAGTTCCAGCTATTAAAACATAGATGGAGGCATGATCTAAAATGTTTAATTTTCGTCGTATATCCGGTTTCTGGGAATAATGATATAATGTAGAAGCAGAATACAACAAGATCATACTGGCTCCAAAAATGGTAAAACTCACAATATGTCTGGCCGAACCATTTGAGCTTGCATGAATTATTAATAATACCAGAGCAGCGATACTTAACAACAAACCTATTGCATGCGTAATTATATTTATTTTTTCCTCTGGAAGATCATAATAAGTTATATGTTTATTTTTCATTGTCTAATATTTACTATCATTAACTAACTCTTGGTATATAATATTGTAAGCCTGTTGCTTCGTATTTTCTAAATCGTCTATTGTCAGCCCTTCAGTTTGTATAAAATTATGAATTTTCACTCTTAATTTTCCTGGCCACCCACTAAAAAATGTCCATGAAAATCTTTTTTTAACATCATAAAAAGTCATGGGAACAATAGGGATTTGATGCTCTATAGCTAGTCGAAAAGCGCCATTTTTAAATTCGCTTAATATGACATCTTCATGAGGTACCAATCCCTCAGGAAAAATGGCAATACTCAGTCCGTTCTTTAATTTTTCTTGTGAACTTATATAAACCTCTTTCCTACTTTCTGCATTCCCTCGATCCACTAAAATACTGGTTTTTCTTGCCACATATCCAAATACAGGGATATTTCGCACTTCTCTTTTTCCAATAAAAACCGCGGGGTTTTTCATTACGCCGAGCATTAACATGACATCAATTAACGAGGCATGATTAGCAATAAAGACATAATTTTTATCAGGCCTTATTTCTTCGGTTGTTTCTACAACTGGTTTGAAGCCCATTACAAAGAGTATAGTCTTGCCCCAAAATATAGCAACTTTAAAAAAAGTTTTATAAAAACGATCGTATGAAATTAATATGAACAGTAATGGTAAAGCAAATAGAATTGAAAATAACACCCAGCCATAAAACCAAGCTCTCCAAAATATTCGGAAAATGTTTTTCAAAAAATTCATAGGAATCAAAAATAGTAATTTAAAATGGGAATAAATTTTACTTTTTAATATGTATTTTTGCTCCATAAAAAGAAGCAATAATGTCAAGAATACTTACAGGTGTGCAAAGTACAGGGACTCCTCATTTAGGAAATTTATTAGGAGCTATTATACCAGCTATCGAAATGTCTAACGACCCAAAGAATGATTCATTTTTGTTTATAGCTGATATGCATACACTTACGCAGATAAAAGAAGGAAATGTAATTAAGCACAATACGTATAGTACAGCGGCAACATGGCTTGCTTTTGGGTTAGACATTTCTAAAAGCGTATTTTATCGACAAAGCGATATTCCCGAGGTGACAGAGTTGGCTTGGTACCTAAGTTGTTTTTTTCCTTACCAAAGACTAACATTAGCCCATAGTTTTAAGGATAAAGCAGATAGATTAGAAGATGTAAACGCAGGCTTATTTTCTTACCCAATGTTAATGGCAGCCGATATTTTATTGTATGATGCTGAAATAGTGCCGGTAGGAAAAGATCAGGCACAACATTTGGAAATGACCCGTGATGTGGCCAGTAGAATAAATCATAAAGTGGGAGAAATTTTAGTGCTGCCGGAGGTAAGATTACATGAGCAAACCATGTTGGTACCAGGTACAGATGGAGAAAAAATGAGTAAATCTCGAGATAATATCATCAATTTGTTTTTGGACGATAAAAAATTAAGAAAACAGATTATGAAAATCCAGACGGATAGCACCCCTTTAGAAGACCCAAAAAACCCTGATACATGTAATTTATTTGCACTTTATAAGTTGGTTGCTACAGAGGAGCAAGTTGCTGAAATGCGAAACAATTATTTAGCTGGCAATTATGGGTACGGCCATGCTAAGCAAGCTTTTTTTGATCTTTTGATTTCCAAATTTTCTAAAGAACGTACTTTGTATAATCATTATATGAATAACCTCCCAGAAATTGATGAAGCACTAAAAGTTGCAGCTCAAAAAGCTCGTGGAATAGCTCAAGAGGTCTTGAGTAGAGTAAGAGTGAAACTGGGTTATTAAATTATGCTGCCGGATTTGGCATTATGGCATGTACCGCATTAATTTCATTAATAGTTTCAGCTGACAATTCGATATTGATGCTGTTAATATTTTCTTTGAGTTGGCTCATTTTAGTTGCGCCTATAATATTGCTCGTAACAAAAGGTAATTGATTTACGAATGCCAAAGATAATTCAGCTAATGTTAGTCCATTTTTTTGAGCGATGGCTAAATATTTTTTTACTGCTAATGTAGATTCGGGGCTACTGTATCTACTATAATTTGGGAATAATGTTATTCGTCCATCTTTAGGTACATCATTTAAATACTTGCCTGAGAGTACACCAAACCCTAATGGTGAGAAAGCTAATAAACCAATATTTTCTTTTAAGGAAATTTCCGACAGACCCGCCTCAAATATTCTATGTAATAAGGAATAAGCATTTTGAATGGTGATTGGTCTGGGTAAATTTTTGTCTTCAGATTCTTTGAGGTATCTCATGGTTCCCCAAGGAGACTCATTTGAAAGCCCAATATGTCTAATTTTTCCAGATTTTATAAAACCATCTAATGTTTCCAAAATTTCAGAGAAATTATCTTCCCATTTAGTGGGTGATTGATAAGGATAATCTCTAACACCAAAACAGTTTACCGGTCTTTCAGGCCAATGCAATTGATATAGATCTATATAGTCAGTTTTTAAACGATCTAAACTGTTATGAATCGCTTCCGTAATTCCTTCTTTAGAAAAACCTGTATTTCGGATATGAGCGGTATAAGCATTTGAACCAGCAATTTTACTGGCTAGAATAATTTTTTCTCTGTTTCCAGTTTTCTCAAACCATGTGCCTATATATTTTTCAGTACGCCCATAAGTTTCGCCCTTAGCAGGAATAGGATATAGCTCAGCAGTATCAAAAAAATTAACCCCTTTTTCCAGGGCATAATCCATCTGTTCATGACCTTCTTCTTCTGTATTTTGCTGACCCCAAGTCATGGTGCCTAAACAAATTTTACTAACTTTTATATTAGTATTTGTTAGGGTAGTGTATTTCATTAATTTAATAGGGCCTCAATTCCTGGTAAGGATTTCCCTTCTAGCATTTCTAACATTGCTCCACCACCAGTAGAAACATAGCTTACTTTGTTTTCAAAACCAAATTGTTTAACAGCAGCTACAGAATCACCGCCGCCTACAAGAGAAAATGCTCCTTCAGCAGTAGCTTCTGCAATGGCGTTTCCTAACTCAATGGTACCTTTAGAGAATTTTGGCATTTCAAAAACTCCCACCGGTCCATTCCATAAGATTGTTTTAGATTGTGCGATTACAAATGAAAATCCAATATTGGTCTTTGGCCCGGCGTCTAATCCTTGCCAGCCTTCAGGAATTTCTTTTATGTCAACAAATTGTGTATTAGCATCATTACTAAAAGCATCTCCGGCAACAACATCCACAGGTAAATGAACTTTTACCCCTTTAGATTCCGCTTCTGCTAAAATTTCTAATGCCAATTGTTGTTTGTCATCTTCACAAATTGAATCACCAATTTTTCCTCCTAATGCTTTAATGAAAGTAAAGCTCATTCCACCACCAATAATGAGATGATCTATTTTATCTAAAATATTTTTAATAACAGTAATTTTAGAAGACACTTTTGATCCCCCAAGTATGGCTGTCACTGGTTTTTTACTGTTTTCAAAGACTTTATTGATACTTTCAATTTCTTTAGCCAATAAGTTTCCAAAGCATTTTTTATCTTTAAAAAATTGAGCAACAATAGTTGTTGACGCATGCGCTCTATGAGCCGTTCCGAAAGCATCATTCACATAGATGTCACCTAATTTTGAAAGTTGCTCAGCGAACTTGAGATCCCCATTTTTTTCCTGATCATAAAAACGTAAGTTTTCTAATAATAAAACCTCTCCAGATTCTAATTCCGCAACAGCTTTTTCGGCTTTTTCACCAATGCAATCGTCAATAAATTTAACTTGAACACCAATTATATCACTAACCGTTTTCACAATGTGACTTAAAGAAAATTCAGGAGTAATTCCTTTTGGACGACCTAAGTGTGACATTAAAACACAACTTCCACCATCTTCTAAAATTTTTAGAATTGTAGGCTTTGCAGATACTATTCTTGTTGTGTCTGTTACATTAAAATTCTCATCTAATGGGACATTAAAATCAACTCTTACTAATGCCTTTTTATTTTCAAAATTGAAATTATTAATTGTTATCATACAAGGATTTATTTTGGAAAGCCAAAGATAAAACTTATAAAACTAATTTCAGTCTAGAACAACTCGTTTTTTCACAACAATGGCATCATTTACCACAAAAGGTTTCGGCATCATTGTTTTACTTCTTGGGGTAATTGAAAAGTTTGGATTAGATAGTAAATCATAAGAAGCTTCATATATTGTTAAATCTAAAGGGTCATTTTTATTAAATGACATTTCAATTTCTAAAATCTCCTGTCGGTCTATTAAATAATATTGTAAAATCGTGTTGTTTTTTTCACCCGTAAAAACAAAACCATTCCTATCTTTTTGAGATAAGATCTCGCCATTTATTTTAAAAGTTTTAAGTTGAACTTTTTTGTTTGTCACCAATTCAATTCTATTTGCTTTTCTTTTAGGCTCAATTATAAAATGAATTGTTCGGTCATCATAAATTGTTGTGTCAGAAACAAAGCTAATTTCAGGAGCGGCAATATTTTGGGTTGCGGCTATTTGATGTAATTTAATAGTAGAATTGTATTTGCTTTTTGAAATAGCGCTATCTACGGCTCCTTCTATTGGATTGTCTCCTAAAAATTGACTTGTAAAATCATCAACTTTAGTATCAAAACTTGCCCAATAGGCATCATTTTTATCTGCATCTAATATGTAAATGATACTATTAGGCATTTTTCTATCTATATTATAAGTAGATTTAAAGGAAGTAGAAATAAATAAAATTGCAGACAACACTAAAAATAATTGCCCAAGCCTTTTACTGTTTTTATAAATAGAAAAAACAGGAATTAATAAACCAAAAAGCAATACAATAAGAATTGTGCTACCTAACAAGGCAGTTAAGCCTAATCCTACCGGGAGCATTTTTATTAGTGGAACAAAAAGCAGGAGAATTGGAATAGAAAGTACAGTCAACAATACTTGTTTAAATTGAATGGACTTTTTAGACATGATTAATATGGATAACGAAACGACCCCATAAAATACTGTAATAATAAAATAACCAGCTCCTTTTAGATAGATCGCTAAGGCGATATTAATAATTAGCCAGAAAAAAATGGGGGCTATACTCAAACTTGTCTTTAACTCTTTCGTGAAGTGTCTATCATAAATTAGAAATAGGATGCCTAAAGTAAGAGTTGAAAAAGCTGCTATATAGTAATGACCATTGTAGGTAAAACCTTGAAGGATATCAGAATATTGAGGATGAATTTTAAGTATTAATTTCCACCCAAAATAGGTTGCTAACCCTGCAATTATCAATGCAATTATAAAAGGAATAAACCCACTAAAAATATATCCAGCTTTAATTTGATTTTTCTTAATAGCGTATAATATCAATACAATAAATAGGATAATGGCTAAAAGAAGCATTGGCAATATCATGGAAAAAGAATAAAAAATCACACCTATAAATGGTAAACTAAAATAGACATAATCTTTATTAGATTTTAAATTGTTAAGATCAGCATCACCAAAGTAGTTCAATAAGGGCATTAAATAGGATGCTTGATGTTCAAGACTATTTCTGTCTAATCTTTCAAAAGAATCTTGAGCAGTATGATAATCGAAATGATCATCTATAAATGCAAAATTAAACCCATCTATGTCTCCATCTTCTTTAAAAATTGTTAGGTCAGTATCGTTAGGTAACATTTTATATATGCTGTACATCAGGGAGCTGGCAACAGCGTATTTGGGATTGGCCTCGCTAAAATTCTTGATAAGATTTTTATTACCACCATTGGTTTCCATAAGCATATAGCTTGGTCCACCACTACCGCGTGCTTCAAAATTGAGAACCAAACCAACATCCTTGGCCCAAAGATGGTTGTTTACAAAAGCACTGGCGCCCAATAAGCCTATTTCTTCTGCGTCAGAAAATAAAATAATAATATCATTTTTTGGTTGCTTATTATTAACTAAATATGCTCTTAAACCCTCCAAAATGGTCACAACACCACTTCCTGCATCACTAGCCCCTAATGAGGAGTGTGGTTGAGAGTCGTAATGTGTTAATAAGAGGAGTGCTTTGCCATTATCTGTACCTTTTATTCTTGCTAAAATATTCTGGGTATTTGCTCCAGCATTCCATTTTTTATTGAGAGCAACTTGATCTTGAATTTCAGTTTCAAGACCTAACTCCAGCAATTGACTAACAATATAAAATTGTACTTTTTCGTGTTCGGCAGTACCTACATAGTGAGGTTTATTGGTTATTTTTTTTAAATGGTTCAAGGCCCTATCTGCAGAAAATTCTGTTAACGGAGTAGAAAAATCGCTAATCTTTTGGGGTATTATAGATGTGAAACTAAAATAAATTGTAGCGATAATAATTAAAAAAGAAATCGCTGAAGTATATTTTTTTTTAAGAATCATTAGGAGAACAAATTAAATTAATATTTGTGAATGCCTAATTTAACACTTTTATTTTAAAGAATTTATCATTACATTTATCGAAATACAAAAATATTCATTATGGCAATCAAGAGTTTTCAAGGACGTAGAAACCAACCTAAAAAAGAAGTTTTAAAACCATCATTGGTTTCGGATTATATGACAACAAAGTTAATTACTTTTAAACCTAACCAATCCATTTCAGAAGTAATGGAAACCTTGATTAAAAATAGAATTTCTGGAGGACCAGTGGTGAATGACAATAATGAATTATTGGGTATTATTTCTGAAGGTGACTGTATTAAACAAATTTCTGATAGTCGATATTATAATATGCCTATTGATAATGATACTGTTGAAAAATATATGGTTAATAATGTGGAAACCATTGATAAGAATTTGAACGTTTTTGATGCTGCAAAACAGTTTTTAGAATCAAAAAGGAGGCGCTTTCCTATAGTTGAAAATGGCAAATTGATAGGGCAGATTAGCCAAAAGGACATTTTAATTGCTGCTTTAGAACAAAAAGGTAATACCTGGAAGTAAATTAATCTTTTTTAATCAATAAATAATAATCATTTTCAAGAGGTAAATACCCCTGATCATACACGTAAAAATAGGTGTTACCAGTCTTAGTGGTGTAAATAGAAGTGAAAAAATTAAAATCAAAATTATTATTTAGCAGCTTAACTCTTGTTACTTTAGTTTTCCCACTTTCGTTTAAATCACATAAAGTTTTATAATTTTTCCTTAACCTATTATTAGTATTTCTGATGAGATTTTTATTGTCTTTATTTACTTTATTGTTAAAAGCATTTCTGCAATAATCGGTACAAAAGACCTTATCAACTCTTCCAATTATTTTTCCACCACATTCAGGACATTGTTTTTGCATTATTGTACAATTTGTAGTGCTAAGATACAATTTATCCGATTGCAAACGATTACATTCGATTAGATGATTTAGCAATTAGCAGAGTATTGGTTTCGTTTACATTCTCTAATTTCTGAATTGCATAGTTGTTTTTTTTAAGTAATGCAATAACTCTAGAAAGCTTTTTATCATCTTTTTGATGTAGTGAGGCATTGAATAAAACACTTCCGTTTTGGCCAGTGGATTTTGTAATATTGTTCCAGAATGATTCACTAAAAAACGAATCGGGAATTTCAGTGTCAACGAATAAATCTATTATTATTAAATCGAACTCTTTGTTGTTTTTAGCCATGAATTCGAGGGCATCTGCACATAATATTTCTAATTTTTGATCTTCAGAGATGTCAAACTCTTTTTTTGCAATTGAAATAATTACGGGATCAATGTCTATGGCAGTTATGGAATTTTGATAATTGAAATCTTCTCGTAATGTTTTAACAACACTGCCCCCACCTAAACCTAAGATCAATATATTTTTGCATGGATTTAGATCGATGTTTTTCAATCCTATTTTTAATATTTTTTGTAAAGAGCCGTAAGAATAGTTGGCGTTTTTTGTGTTTAATTGCTTTTTCCCATTATACCAAGTAATTTCAACTGTTCCGTTGTATTCGGATTTTATCTTTTTGGTAATCGGATAAAAATAGCTTAGAAGTCTTATCATTATTGGTAAAGTTACAATTAATTATCCGTTTACAAACGACTACATTCGTTTACAAACGAAAGTAATTGTTTAACAACCGACTCTAACAACTAATGTGAAATATGTTTGCAGTGTTGAATTGAACAAATGATATTCAATAGACTTAACTGTTTAACGAGTCTGCATTATGCAGGCATTAAAATTTAAAATTATGAACACACTTAGAAACAAAGTACAGTTGATTGGAAACTTAGGAAACAACCCAGAAGTAATTACTTTAGAATCTGGTAAGAAATTAGCTAAATTCTCTATTGCCACAAATGATAGTTATAGAAATGCAAATGGTGAAAAAATTACGGACACGCAATGGCACAATGTAATTGCCTGGAACAAAACAGCTGAAATAGTTGAAAAATATTTAACAAAGGGAAACGAAATTGCCGTAGAAGGTAAGTTAACCTCAAGATCTTATGAAAATAAAGAAGGTGTTAAAAAATATATTACGGAAATTGTCGTTAATGAATTATTAATGCTTGGTGGGAAATAAGCTAAGCAAAAGAAAAAGTGGAAGGGCGCCTTTGGGCGCTCTTTTTTATTAAATAAAATTAATATTTGTTATAGTTTTTTTGTGACGTTATCTATGTTGTAATACCCACCTTTATTTTCTTTTCTCTCAATAGATTGTTTAATAATTAAATGAGATACATTCACCATATTTCTCAATTCACATAGGTTGGTAGTAAGGGTTGCCTTTTTATAAAGTTCTTCAACTTCTTCATAAATAAAATCTAAATGCTTTATAGCTTTGTTTAAACGATAATTACTGCGCACTATACCTACATAATCTCTCATTAAGGCCTGTAATTCTTTAAGGTTATGTTTAATGAGAATATGTTCTTTTGGAATGACGGTTCCTTTTTCATTCCATTCAGGAATAATTTTATGGCTTGGCTCAATTTTGTGGGAAACATGGTATTTAAATATATTATGGGCATATACTAAAGCCTCTAACAAAGAATTCGATGCTAATCTATTGGCCCCATGCAATCCGGTTCGAGTACATTCCCCGCAAGCAAATAAATTTGCAATTGAAGTTTTACCATTTTTATCAACCTCAATACCTCCACACAAATAATGAGATGCGGGAACTACGGGAATAAAATCTTTAGATATATCTATATGTACGCTTAAACATTTATTATAGATATTGGGAAAATGTTCTATAAATGCATCCATATCTAGATGGGTACAATCTAGAAAAACATGTGTGTCACCAGATTTTTTTAATTCGCTATCAATACTTTGTGAAACAATATCTCTTGACGCCAATTCAGCTCTTTCATCGTAATCAGGCATAAATCGATACCCGTTCTTATTTCTTAAATATGCACCAAAACCTCGCACTGCTTCTGAAATTAAAAAAGAAGTATCTTCTTTAGCATCATATAATGCAGTAGGGTGAAACTGAATAAACTCCATGTCTTTTATGTTGGCTTTAGCCCGGTATGCCATAGCTATTCCATCACCAGTTGCAATAATTGGGTTTGTGGTATGTCCGTATACTTGTCCGATGCCCCCTGAAGCCAATAAAGTGCTATCAGATTTTACAGTAAGTACCTGCTTTGTTTTTTGATCTAAAACATAAGCGCCAAAACAAGTTAGATTATTAGAAGGTAATTTTTCTAAATGGTGTTCTGTTATTAAATCTATAGCAAAATGATGAGGTAAAACCTTAATATTAGGAAGTTGATGAACTCGTTGTAATAAGGTTCTTTCAACTTCATATCCGGTAATATCTTTATGATGGACAACTCTGTATTCAGAATGCCCTCCCTCTTTTCCTAAATCAAGATTTCCGTCATTGTCAAAATCAAAATTGGCTCCCCATTGTATTAATTCTTTAAGTCGTTTGGGTCCTTCTTTAATTACCATTTCAACAACCGCCTTATTGCATAAACCATCGCCAGCCGTTAAGGTATCTTGAATATGCTTATCAAAGGAATCTTTTTCTGAATCTAGTACAATGGCAACTCCTCCTTGAGCATACTTGGTGTTAGACTCTTCTTCATCTCCTTTTGTAACGATGATAACATTTTTGTTAGGAAATTTTTCACCCATTTTAACTGCAAATGTCAATCCTGCTACTCCTGAACCTATTACAAGAAAATTGGTTTCAATCATTTTCTTATTTTGATAATTCTAGCATACGCTCAATTGGCAATAACGCTCTTTCTCTAATAGTATCTGAAACCTCAATTCGAGGGCTTTCATTAACCAAACAATCGTATAATTTTTGTAGTGTATTTACTTTCATATACCCACATTCACTGCAAGCACAAGTGTTATCATTATAAGCCGGAGCTGGAATAAGTACAGTGCTTGGAACTTCTTGCTGCATTTTATGTAAAATACCCGCTTCAGTGGCTACTATAAACTTTTCTTTTGGGTTTTCTTTTACATAATTGATCATTCCCGCAGTAGACCCAATATAGGTTGCAGTATCTAAGATGTGTTCTTCAGATTCAGGGTGTGCAATTATTTTAAAATCAGGATGCTTTTTATGTAAAGCCAATAATTTTTCAATAGAAAAAGCTTCGTGAACTATACAAGTACCATCCCATAACAACATTTCCCTTCCTGTTTTTTTACTGATGTATTTACCAAGATTTCGGTCAGGAGCAAATATGATTGGGGTGTTTTTGGGAACCGACTCTACGATCTTTAAGGCATTAGATGAAGTACAAACAATATCACTTAATGCTTTAATTTCTGCTGAACAATTGATATATGTTATGACTACATGATCAGAATGCGCTTCTACAAATTTACTAAAAGATTCAGGAGGGCAAGACTCTGCTAACGAACAACCAGCTTCCAAATCGGGCAGTACTACTGTTTTTGTCGGGTTTAAAATTTTAGCAGTTTCTGCCATAAAGTGTACCCCGGCAAATACAATGATATCAGCATTCGTTTCAGCTGCTTTTTGTGATAATCCCAAGCTATCCCCAACGTAATCAGCAATTTCCTGTATTTCAGGGCGCTGATAGTAATGGGCCAGAATTATAGCGTTTTTCTCCTTTTTAAGTCTTTTTATTTTCTCTCCTAAACTCATTAATTATTAAATTCATTGAAGCAGTAAACCTATATCAATAATGAGATATTTAGCATGATAAAAGTCATAAACAAAAGTCCTTAGAAATGGGTTATCCACAAAGCATATCGGTAGAAGTTTTATTAGTTTATGATTGAATTAAATCAATTACACTAAAGAAACTTTAGATATACAGATCATTTGTAATTCATTGATAACTGAATTCGTTTTCGAGAAATATCAACTTCCAAAACTTTAACGATCACATGTTGATGAAGACTGACAATCTCGTTAACATCACTTACAAATTTATCAGCTAAATTAGAGACATGAACTAAACCACTTTCTTTAATCCCAATATCTACAAAGCAGCCAAAATTAGTAATGTTATTTACAATTCCTGGTAACAGCTGCCCCTCTCTTAAATCATTAATAGTTCTGATATTTTGATCGAAAGTAAAGACTTTCGCTGATGAACGAGGGTCTAATCCGGGTTTTTCCAATTCAGAAATAATATCCTCTAAGGTAGGTAAGCCAACTATATTTGTACAGTACTTTGTAAGATCTATTTTTTGTAAAATGGCTTTGTTACCGATCAGATCAGATATGCTAATGTTTTCGTCGCTTGCCATTTTTTTAACTAGGACATAGCTTTCAGGGTGTACCCCAGAATTATCCAAAGGATTTTTTGGTTTTTTAATACGTAAAAAACCAGCTCCTTGTTCAAACGCTTTCCCTCCCAATCTGGGTACTTTTTTTATTTCATTTCTTGATGAAAATGCACCATTTTCATCTCTGTATTTTTTAATGTTTTCCGCTAATTTAGGCCCTATTCCGGATACATAGCTTAATAATGATTCGCTGGCCGTATTGATATTTACACCTACTGAATTCACACAACTTTGAACAACGGTATCTAGTTCCTTTTTTAATTTTGTTTGGTCGACATCATGCTGGTATTGACCAACCCCAATTGATTTTGCATCAATCTTTACTAATTCAGCTAAAGGATCGGCTAATCTCCTTCCAATTGAAATAGAACCTCTAACTGTTACATCAAAATTTGGAAATTCATCACGTGCAATTT
>UPTN01001065.1_pt1 | contig 12636 bp, 15 predicted proteins | sample 2160111 | NCBI WGS metagenome assembly UPTN01 (sample SAMN06265058, study PRJEB28932) | marine metagenome | isolation source: Columbia River Estuary | place: USA:Columbia River Estuary, USA | collected 2014-05-05 | reverse complement strand
AAAGTATTTGGGAGTGGAAAAACTGATGCAGAAGAAGCTGCTGAGGCAACTGAGGCAAAACTTAAAGCTGAAGCCACAGCTGCTGCTAGCTTAGCTGAAACAGTTGGAGATTTACAATTAAAGGTAGAAAATCTAAATATTCATATTGCTGGTGATGCAGCAACTATCACTGGAATGGCTTACGACCAAGCTACTAAAGAAAAAGTGGTTTTAGTTGTTGGTAATTCACAAGGAATTGCAACAGTAGATGATCAAATGACAGTTGAACATGTTGAACCAGAAGCTCAGTTTCATACTGTAGTAAGTGGAGACACCTTAGGTAAAATTGCTAAGAACTATTACGGTAATGCAATGAAATATCCAGTGATATTTGAAGCAAACAAGCCAATGTTAGAGCATCCTGACAAAATATATCCAGGACAAGTATTACGGATACCAGCCCTTGACTAAATCTATTAAATTATATATATAACAACCCAACATGAAAGTGTTGGGTTTTTTATTTGTAAAAATTCATTTCATCCAGATATTTCCAAACATGTTCTGGAAGCATTGGCCTAATGTTTTTTCCATCTTTTATTGCTTTACGAATAAACGTTGAAGACAATTGCATAATTGGAGAATTTATGGAGTGTATTTTCGGATGATTATCAAATCTTGACTCTACTTTTCCATTAGAAATTCTTGGATACACATAAATATGATGGCGCTCTAAAATAAGCTCGTAGTTTTTCCATTTATGGAAATTCTTAAGATTATCTTCCCCCATGATAAGTGCAAAATCATAATCTGGATATTTTTCTTCTAAATACGTTAGTGTGTTTATTGTATAATTAGGTTGAGGTAAATTAAACTCAATATCGCTTGCACGTAATTTTGAATAATCTTCAATAGCTCTATCAACCATTTGAAAACGATGATGGTTATCAAGTAAAGAGCTCTTTTTTTTAAAAGGACTATGTGGTGTAACTACAAACCAGACCTGATCTAAATCACTGTATTCAGCCATGTGATTTGCTATAGTAAGGTGACCAATATGAATTGGATTAAAAGTTCCAAAGTAGAGACCTATCTTCATTAGCAATTACTTGTATTGTTAATAAATTCACTCACTAAACTTTTAGCCTCATCCAGTGCTTTTTCTAAATCATCATTTTCAACAATTACATCAAATAAAGGTGCAGTTGCTAATTCTGCTGATGCCTTAGCAATACGCATATTAATACGACTTTCACTTTCAGTTTTTCGTTTCTTTAAACGTATTTTAAGTTCATCAATACTTGGTGGTTTAACAAAAATGGCAAGTGTTTCGTTTGGGAATTTTCGCTTTATACGCAAACCACCTGAGACATCAATGTCAAATATAACATGCTTTCCTAAAGCCCAAATACGTTCAACTTCGGTTTTTAAAGTGCCATAAAAATTATCGCGATACACTTCTTCCCACTCTAAAAATTCCTCGCTTTTTATTTTTGTTTTAAATTCTTTAGCAGAAAGAAAATAATAATCTTTAGCATCAATTTCATCACCTCGTTTTTGTCTTGAAGTTGCAGAAATAGAAAATTCCAAATTCAATTCTTTTTGCTGTAATAAGTGCTTAACTATGGTGGTTTTACCAGAACCCGAAGGCGCAGAAAACACTATTAATTTACCTTTTTTCATTTAAAGAACGTTTAATAATTGTTCCTTAACCTTTTCTAGTTCGTCTTTCATTTGAACTACTAGTTTTTGCATTGGAGCATAATTTGCTTTTGAGCCAATAGTATTTATTTCTCTTCCAATTTCTTGCCCGATAAAGCCTAATTTTTTACCATTAGATTCGGCAGAATTTAAAGATTTCATAAAATAATCGATATGATTAGTAAGCCTTACTTTTTCTTCTGTGATATCAAATTTCTCTATATAATACACTAATTCTTGTTCAAAGCGGTTTTCATCAACACGCTCTTTGATTTCTGAAATGCCTTTTTCTAAACGAGCTCTTACACCATCAATGCGCTCAGGGTCTATTGCAATAACTTGTTTTAGTAAGTTGTCAATATTTGAAATTCTTAGTACAAAATCGTTTTCTAAAGCTTTGCCTTCTTCAAGTCTGTAAGCTTGAATTTTATCTAAAGTTGAATTAATTTCTGTTTGAATTGATTCCCACTCAGTTTCATCAATTTCATCACGCTCTGTGTTTAAGGCATCAGGCATTTTTATGGCCATTTTTAGCAACTCAGTCTCATCACTATTAACCACGTTTTTTAGCTGTTCCATGTATTTCTTAACTACAACTTCATTTACTTTAGTAGAAGTCTCCTCTCCTGTGATCTCAACATATAAAGAAAAATCAATTTTTCCTCTCACTAACTTTGAAGCCATAAGTTTTCTTATAGCAAGTTCTTTTTCTCTGTACATTGAAGGCATACGAGCATTTAAGTCAAGGTTTTTGCTATTAAGAGATTTTAATTCTATCGATATCTTTTTTGTAGGCAGCTGCAGTACAGTCTTTCCATAGCCTGTCATGGATTGTATCATTATTGAATTTTAAAGTTGCACAAAGATAATTAAAAGACTTTAGTAAGCCTTAAACAAATTACAATCAAAAACATGTAGCTTTGTTGTTATTAAAAGATTTATTTATGTACAAAAAAGAATTTGAAATACGATGGAGTGATCTAGATGCTAATTTGCATTTGGGGAATTCAAAATATATTGATTTCATGAGCCATACCAGAATGTCTTTTTTAACTGAAAATAATCTTGGTTTAGAGGTCATGTTCAAAAATAATTTGGGACCAATTACTCTACATGAACACATCCATTATTTTAAAGAGATTAGACCTAGAGAAAGGATAACAGTAAGCTTAGAGATTTCCGGCCATTCTGATGATGGGAGGTTTTTAATGTTTGAACATAACTTTTATAATGCTGAAGGTAAGAATTTGGCTTATGCTGAAATTTTGTTTTCTTGGATTGATATTAAAAAGCGTAAAATCGCAGTTATTCCAGAAGAAATGTTAGCAGTAATTGAGGGATTTCCTCGGTCGTTTAATTTCCAAGTTTTATCCAAAGAAGATACGAGAAGGTATGGCAGAATGCCTAAAGATTTGACTTAGTATTTTATACCCATTTTATTTTTCCGTAAATTGAAGAATACAAACTAACTAAATATACAAAATTATGGAGGGATTAGACATTAATTGGTTAGCATTAATAGTTGCGTCTATTTTACCCCTTGTCACAGGGTTTATTTGGTATAATCCAAAAGTTTTTGGAACTGTCTGGATGAAAGAATCTGGTATGACAAGGGAAAAGGCACAACAAATGAATCCTGCTAAAACCTATGGTTTAGCGGTTATTCTGGCGTTTTTAATTGCGTTTGCATTATGGCCTGAAGTAATGCTTGGCGGTGCTCCTGGAGAAGTACATGGAGCAGAAGGAAGCTTTATGACCTTTAAACATGGTGCTTTTCATGGCATTAAATTTGGAATTTTAATTGCTTTACCTGTTTTAGCAACAAATTCATTATTTGAACAAAAGTCTTTTAAATATGTTTTAATTAATGCTGGTTATTGGATTGTTACAATGGCATTAATGGGAGGTATAATAAATGCTTGGACATAAAAATTTTAGAGAGGATAAAAAAAGAAGCATTTTGCCCCGTTTTTTATACCTTAAAAGGGCTATGTTGCTTAAAATCTTTAAGTTTCACTTGATTAATAAAAGGAGTCAAAAGTCTATTAATGAAATTTCGTCTATGTCTTGTGTAACAAACTAAATTTTCAGGAATAGCCCCAATAGTAGATTTAATTTCTGATGCCGTTCTACCAAAATTAATTTGAGATACTTCTTTTTCAATGGCTAACCGCACATAATCATTTAAAATTCTCGGGTAAATGGCATGGGTTTTATTAAGTTCATAGTCTAAACCAATAAAATGAGCATCTAATTTATTGTTGTTTGCTAAAGCAGACAAGAACCCAATTAACTTATCTTCAATAAAATAAGCTTTCACAATAAAATCATCTTTATAAAATGCTCTTAATTTGATATAAGTGTTTAAATTTAATACTTGTGCATTAAAATTGGCATTAGCAATCGTGTTTTCATATAATTGTTGGAGCTCATCTTTATATATTTTAAAATCATCTTCATTAAATAGTCTTGCAGTCAACTCTATACTCGTTTTATCAGCCTTATTTACTTTAATACGATATTTAGATTTTAAATCATTGGTATAATCTTCAAAATTTTTCCAATTAGGATTGAGTTTAAAAATCATATTTGGCTCAACAGGCATTTTTACATATCCATATTTTAATAAATGATCGCTTATTTTTAAAGAGTTTTGATAAAAGTCTTTAATAAAAATTGCATGAAGTGGTCTGTTTTCTTTTAAAGAAGAAAGTGTTTCTATAGTTTTTGAGATTATGGAAAAAACCTCATATTTATTTATGCTTTGATTAAGAAAAATTCCATGTTCACCACTTAAAAACACATTGCCACAGAATAATATTTTAATAGGGTATTTACACAGTAAAAAATGGAATGTTTTTTTAGCAAAATTTGAGATTTTTATATTTTTCAAAATTACATCAACACCTAAACTGATAATTTGAATATTGGCTAATCCAATAGCCTTTTTACCGTCATAAATGATTATATATTTAAAAGAAATGTTAGGATTTGAAGCCTCAAATGCTTTTAAAAAATCAGGATCAAAATAAATATTTGAACTACAATTTAATAGTACCCAATCATTTTCGGTAATTGAATTAATACTATTAAAAATACGTGCAGTAAGTTGGCTCATTAAAAAGCTAGTTATGTGTTTTTGTTCAATTAAATAAGGTAAGACTAATTCTTATACTTAACCTTACATATTTTTAAAGTAAAGTTGTAGTCGTAATTATGTAATACAGTGTTTAGCCTCGTCAATTACTTTTTTACTGTTTCCAATAAAAATTAAATCGTCAAAAACAATTACTGGTCGTTTTAAAAAGGTGTAATGCTCTAAAATATAATGCTTGAAATCTCTTTCCTGTAAATTTGCGTTTTTCAAGCCCATTTCCTTATAAAGTTTTGCGCGTTTACTAAAAAGAGCCTCATAGCTACCAGAAATATTATGTAATTCTTTTAATTGATTGGCAGTTAAAGGGTGTTCCTTAATATCTTGTAGAATAAAATCTGATGAAAGATTTAATTCTTTTAAAATCCGCATACATGTATTACAAGTTTTTAGGTAGTATATTTTTTTCATGTACTAAAAATATAGAATATTAAGTAAAAGATGAATCTTTATTTTAATTTTACCGAATAAATAAAATATGTTGTATGACTTGGACTTTTGATATTTGCCTAAAAAACAGACAGCTTTTGGAATCTTTTCTTGACAAGCTCACACTTGATGAATTAAATAAGATTCCGCCAGGGTTTAACAATAATATTATTTGGAATATTGCGCACACTATTGTTACTCAACAGTTATTGGTTTATAGAAATTCTGGTTTACCCATGGTTGTATCTGATGATATGGTTACAAAATATAAAAAAGGCACTAAAGCAGAATACATTGTAAACCAGCAAGATGTTGATGAAATAAGAAGTTTGCTTTTTTCATCATTAGATAAACTTATTGAAGATTACAATAAAGGTCTTTTTAAAAACTATATTGCATATACGGTAAGTACAAAGAGCACTCTTACTAACGTTAATGAAGCACTGGAATTTAATAACTTTCATGAAGGGATTCATTTAGGATATATATTAGCTTTAAAAAAATCATTTTAATATTATGGATTATTATTCTATAGTTACAATTTTAATTGTGTTGTCAGCCTTTTTTGGTTTTATTAATGTTCGCTTTTTAAAACTTCCAATTACTATAGGTTTAATGCTTATTACTATTGTTTTTACCATAATAATTTTAGCAATAGCACAATTTGATGACACATTACTTTTAAGTGAAAGAGAATTGATAGGAAGTATTAACTTTAAAGAAGTTTTGTTTGATATTATGTTGTCATTTTTATTGTTTGCAGGAGCATTGCACACTAATTTTGAGCAATTAAAAATACAACGTTGGCCAGTTTTGGTCTTTGCAACATTTGGTGTTTTGGTATCAACATTTTTAGTTGGAATCATTATGTTTTATGTACTGCAGCTATTAGAATTAAACGTTGATTTTATATACTGTTTATTATTTGGATCTCTAATTTCCCCAACTGATCCTATTGCAGTCTTAGGAATTTTAAAACAAGCAAATGCTCCAAAAAAGCTAGAAACAAAAATTGTTGGCGAATCCCTGTTTAATGATGGCGTTGGCGTTGTTGTGTTTTTAACAATTTTCGCAATAGCAAAAGGAGGAGCAGAAGTTACTTTTGGCCATGTTGCAGAAATGTTTGCCATTGAAGTATTAGGAGGGATTGTACTTGGGCTTATATTAGGATGGATCACTTATAGAATGATGCGATCTATTGATGATTATGATGTTGAGGTTATTATAACGATTGCAGCAGTAATGGGAGGAACATTATTGGCGCAAAGATTTCACTTATCGGCTCCTTTAGCAATGGTTTCATGTGGCTTAATGGTAGGGAATGATACAGTGAGAAATCAAGCAATGTCAAAGATTACACAGACTTATGTAGATAAATTCTGGGAATTGGTTGATGTGCTTCTGAATACTATTCTGTTTGTTCTTATTGGTATGGAAATGCTTATTTTGACGTTTAAAGAGAGTTATATATTTGCCGGTTTATTAGCTGTACCAATCGTATTATTATGTAGATATCTTTCTCTGTGGCATCCAATAAAGTTTTTCGCAAAAAGATTAGAATTTATTCCAAATACAAATTTAATAATGACTTGGGGAGGGTTACGTGGAGGAATTTCAATTGCGTTAGCCTTGAGCTTAACTCAAGAAATGCATAGAGAATTATTTCTGGTCATTACTTATATTATTGTTGTGTTTTCTATAATCGGTCAAGGTTTGACCGTTGGGCCTCTCATAAAACGCTTAGCAGAAAAAGAAGATTAGAATAATTTTAAATACGATTCAATGTCTTTAAACGGAACCGTAAATTCTGTGATGCCGTCTGCGTAAGATGCTATTTCATATACGTTATAAAAAAAGATGACACCTTCATCATTAAAGCCAAAATTTGCAGGAAGAGAAAAGGGGTCTCCAGAAAAAAAGTTAATAGAACTACCTTTCGTTTCAGCTTCAAAAAAAGTTTTCACAATTGCAGTTAATGCTTCTTTGTTTGAAAATAAATCATCAAATTTTAAAAGGTTTCCAGAGGCGTCAAAATTATAAAAAGTTACGTTTGAGTTTCCGTGTGCTCCACCAGAATTCACATAACTATTAATGGCAATTGAAATTAGTTCTGTTGATTGATACGTAACCTCACCATCAAAACTAGCATCCCAAACCATAGAGCTTTCACCAAACCCTTCTTTGAAAGATTTATATTCAGAATCAAAAGATTTAATAGCATAGTTTAATTGAAGTGAATCAGAAGGTTCGTCAAGAAAAACTAGCATATTGGCAATATGATTTTCAATAACTTTATTAATAGATTGAGATTGTTCAGTATCGCCTTCAGCTTTCGGGATATTTAACTCAACGACTGCATTATCTTCATGTAATTCATTTATTTCGGTAAAAATAAGAGGAGTTGCTACAGCGCAAGAAAAAAATAAACTTAAACACAAAAACAGTTGAATAAATTGCTTCATAAATAAACATTTTGGAATATAATATAATAAAGATATTGCATAGAATTGAATACAACGAATTAAAAACTAAATTTGTTGTAATATTTTTTAACGACTTTAACAGAGCTTAATACTTTGAGCACATGTTTAATAAAATATAATTTGTACTGATGAAATTTAATACAAAAACTATTCACGGAGGTCAAGAATACGATAAAGCTTATGGAGCTGTAATGCCTCCAATATATCAAACAACTACTTATGTACAGAGTACACCAGGAGGACATAAGGGTTATGAATATTCGAGAACACACAATCCCACAAGAAATGCTTTAGAGAAGGCATTTGCGAGTATTGAAAATGGTAATTATGGTTTGGCTTTTGGTTCTGGTTTAGCAGCAATTGATGCTGTTGTTAAATTATTAAAGCCTGGAGATGAAGTAATTTCAACAAATGATTTGTACGGAGGAACTTACAGGTTATTCACAAAAATATACGAAGCCTTTGGTATTAAATTCCATTTCATTGGAATGGAGAATGCAACTAAGGTTGAGTCATATATTAATAATAACACGAAGTTAATTTGGGTTGAAACACCGACAAATCCTATGCTAAATATTATTGATATTAAAGCAATATCAAATGTTACAAAACAGCACAAAATATTATTAGCCGTGGACAACACGTTTGCAACGCCATACCTACAAAGACCATTAGATATTGGTGCAGACATAGTAATGCACTCAGCTACAAAATATTTAGGGGGACACAGTGATGTCGTTATGGGAGGATTAATAATTAACGATAAAGAATTAGCTAATAAGCTTTATTTTATACAAAATGCTAGTGGTGCAATCTGCGGACCCCAAGATAGTTTTTTGGTATTGAGAGGGATTAAGACCTTACATGTTAGGATGCAGAGACACTGTGAAAATGGAAGAGCAGTGGCTGAATATTTAGTAAATCATCCTAAGATTGAAAACGTGTATTGGCCAGGATTTGAGTCACATCCAAATCATGAGATTGCTAAATCTCAAATGGATGATTTTGGCGGGATGTTATCATTTACTACAAAGGGTAATGATTATGATGCTTCAATAAAAATAGTTGAAAATTTAAAAATATTTATATTGGCAGAATCGCTTGGAGGAGTAGAGTCTTTATCGGGTCATCCAGCTAGTATGACGCATGCAAGTATTCCAAAGGAAGAACGCGAAAAAATTGGTGTTGTTGATTCTCTTATCCGACTTAGCGTCGGTATTGAAGATATTGAAGATTTAATTAATGATCTAAAACAGGCATTAGTTTAATCTAGATAATAAATATATCCAAAATTCAGCCAGAGCAGCCAATCGTTAAATTTGTTTGATTCCAATTGATGATTAAGTCCATCAATCCAATCATCAAAATAAAGCTGCCACCTTAAATCTAGCATTAAATCAGATAACACGCCTAATTTATAACGTACACCTACGCTGGTAACCATTGACCATGTTGTTCCTGCTGCTGGATTAATAGAGCCAGGCTCCCAATTTGGCCAAAAATTATTTGGGTCAAGAATATTCCCAATGTCGTTTGTGCCTGAAGCATTTCTATATTCTGTACTTGCTTTGGGAGTAAAGGATGTGTAATGAACTCCAAGACTTATAAAAGGTGCAAATTTAAAAGCAAAAGCCTGAAAAGAACGAATACTTAATGGAAAGTATTCTAGCTGCATACCTATATCAAAATTATTTGCTTCGCCATGATGTGTTCTCAGTTTGTCTGCTGCAGCACTTGTGTATTTTGGTTTTACCCATTCGCCATGATGATCTAGGATTGTTTTATTCCAAGAAATTTCACTTCGCAACTTAAAATGATCATTGAAGTAAGTGTCCGTTGTGTAACAATTACAATCTGCTCGATATGCAAAATTTATATAGTGAACTATTCCAATTCCAATACCTGAATTCCCGAGGTTTGTAGGCTCATTAAGCCGTTGTCCAAAGTCCGATCTAAATTCTACGGGACCAGCAATAACGCCTATTTCATGAGAAAATCCTAATTGGGCATGTCCACTATTTAGACCAATTATAAAAATTATAAAAATATATAAATATTTCGTTTTAAGCATATTACGGTTTCAAGACATTGGGTATTATGTGAGCAAATATATAAAACTTCGATGAAATAGCAAATTTCTTCGATGAAATGCATAAAATTAAAATTTAATTCAATTCAAATATAAAACAATTAATTGCTGATAGTTATTGTGAATTTTAAAAAAAATTGATGTTTTTTTTAAAGATAATGTATATTTGTCACCGTTAAATTACTTTAAACTAGTATTATCATAAATCTTATAGATGAAAAATAAAATTGATGCTTTTTTAGATCTTGTAAAATCTACTAATGGACACGAGCCAGAATTTATACAAGCCGTCGAGGAAGTTGCTGAAACAGTAATTCCTTTCATTGAAAACAATCCAAAATATCAAGACAAAATGTTACTTGAGCGTATGGTTGAACCGGAACGTACTATAATATTTAGAGTACCATGGATAGATGATAATGGAAAAACACAAGTAAATAGAGGAATTAGAGTTGAGTTTAACTCTGCTATTGGTCCTTATAAAGGAGGTTTGAGATTTCACCCTAGTGTAAATCTTAGTATTCTTAAGTTTTTAGGGTTCGAACAAGTTTTCAAAAACTCTTTGACAACACTTCCAATGGGAGGAGGAAAAGGAGGTTCAGATTTCAATCCAAAAGGAAAATCAGATATTGAAGTAATGCGTTTTTGTCAATCATTTATGTCTGAGCTTTTTAGACATATTGGCCCAAATACTGATGTGCCAGCTGGTGACATTGGAGTTGGTGGAAGAGAAATTGGCTTTATGTTTGGACAATATAAGCGTTTGCAAAATGAGTTCACAGGGGTGCTAACAGGAAAAGGTATGCCATATGGTGGATCTTTAATTAGGCCCGAAGCAACTGGTTATGGTACTGTTTATTTTGCAGAAAATATGTTAGCAACAAAAGGGGATTCATTTCAGGGAAAAACAGTTGTAATTTCTGGATCTGGAAATGTTGCACAATATGCATGTCAAAAAGCAACTGAAAAAGGAGCCAAAGTGGTTACACTTTCTGATTCATCAGGATACATTCATGATGTTGATGGTATTGATGCAGAAAAATTGGCATTTATAATGGAATTAAAAAATGTTAAAAGGGGTAGAATTAGTGAGTACGTTCACACGTATAGCTCTGCTACATTTCATGAAAGCCAAAGACCATGGAGCGTGAATTGTGATATAGCCTTGCCATGCGCAACGCAAAATGAATTAAATGCAGAAGAGGCGGAGACACTAATTAAAAACAATGTTATGGCTGTGGCCGAAGGCGCTAATATGCCAACAACTCCAGAAGCTATTGAGGCTTTACAAAAGGCAAAAGTGTTATTCTCACCAGGGAAGGCTTCAAACGCAGGTGGTGTAGCTACTTCTGGACTAGAAATGAGTCAAAACTCATTACGATTAAACTGGACAAGAGAAGAAGTAGATGCGAAACTTAATAGAATTATGGATGATATACATGCTTCTTGTGTTGAATATGGTACTGAAAATGATGGTTATGTAAACTATGTAAGAGGAGCAAATATTGCAGGCTTTGTAAAAGTAGCAGATGCTATGCTTGCACAAGGTGTCGTTTAACTTTAATAATTAAAAATAGAAAAGAGCTCTCAAATAATTGGGAGCTTTTTTTATGAGTTATTATATGATTTTATTTCTTTTATCGTTACTTATAAATATATTTGAATGAAACACCATTAATGAGGAATAAGTATACTTTTATTTTATTGTTATGGACTGTTATGGTCTCATATGCTCAAGATTATTCTGCATTATGGGAAGGACATTTTTCCTATCTTAATGTAAATGATATTGTGCAAGGAAATGGAAAAATATTTGCTGCCTCAGAAAACGACGTATTTGTTTACAAAATTGAATATGAGGAATTAGTAGAGCCAAAAGACCAAAAGAAATATGGTGGCATATTGTTTTTTTGGTGATTCCATTTTTCAGCCTCTTGTTTTGGCTACCATGGCAGGCATCTATTGTGTTTCTGATTTTTAACTTTGCGTCGATATATTATTCAGCAACACCAATTCGAGCGAAATCTAATCCACCTTTGGACATTGTTTTCTCCTCTGTTATTTATATTTCTCCAGCGCTTATTGGTTTTTTTGCAACAGGGAATACTGCGATTTCGTGGTTAGGAGTTGTTGGGGGATTATTATGGGCCAGTGCCATGCAGACTTATTCTGCAGTCCCAGATATTGATGCTGATACAAAAGGTGGTGTTAGCACTTTGGCGACCGTGTTGGGTCAAAAATGGGCCTTGTGGTTCTGTTTTGTGGCGTATCTAGCTGCTGGGATTATTGGATATGTTTATTTAGGAATGATTCCTGCTGTTTTAGGTTTAGTCTATTTAGGGATGGTTCTTTACGCAATTATTAAACCAGAAAAATCATTTTGGATATATAAAAAATTTCCCTTGGTAAATACAGCTTTTGGGATGATTTTATTTTTTTTATTAGTTGCCGATTTTTTAATATTCTAATCAATAAATAAAAATTCTCATGAATATGAGAATTTTTATTTTGTTTGTAATAAACTAAAAATTAAAATCTTACCTAAAATAATTCCCATAATAGCTGGTAGCCATAATTCATAACCACTATTAACCCCAGACCACAAAAAGATTGAAAGCAATAAAGAAAGAGAACCTATCCATAGATATTTAGTGTAACGGTCCGTCATTGTGAGTGACAGCGTGGCAATCTGGTCCTTGCTATCTCCAGAGACTGATTCGTTCCTGACAATGATAGATGATTTAGTTTTCAAAATTAATCGCAAAATTACATACGCAATCGTTCCAGAAATAATCCACCCA
>UPTN01001063.1_pt1 | contig 12641 bp, 10 predicted proteins | sample 2160111 | NCBI WGS metagenome assembly UPTN01 (sample SAMN06265058, study PRJEB28932) | marine metagenome | isolation source: Columbia River Estuary | place: USA:Columbia River Estuary, USA | collected 2014-05-05 | reverse complement strand
CTACAACTACTGTCCCATCAGGGATGCCGTGATTGCCATCGGTCAATAGATGCACTTTCGAAACCGAGCCGCGCATCTTGATGGATTGGACGTTCCATACAAATTCAGGAGGCAATTCCACCGCACCAACAAGCTCGAGGAACGTGTGTTTCGGATCCGCTGCTGAGATAACGCTATTGGCAGCAATCTCTTCGCCATCGGCTAAGACAACGCCAGTGGCCCGCATATCTTTGACAGTAACTTGTTTCACTTCCGCATTCGTACGGATCTCGCCGCCGAAAGACTTCACCGCGCTGGCAAGCGCTTCGGCAATTTTTCCGATACCGCCTTGCACTTGAACATGGGACAAGCCGCCGCGATTCGCCCAGTTGTGCATGAGCGTATAGCCTGTTCCTGCGCCGAAGACACCGATGGTGAAACCGTGGATGCCAAGTGAGGCTACCGCGGCTTTGACGGCATCAGATTCAAACCATTCGTCCACGAATTCCTCTGCGGTCATCGGCATACCGCGGATGATGCGCATCATGTCAGTTCCGCCCTGCCTGCGCATGCCAATACCGAGCTTGGCGAGATCCACACCTTCGCCGAAGCTGAAGCCCGTCGGCAGGCTCGGCATGATCGTAGAGTTTGCGCTATGCATGAATTGTGAGGCTTTATTCATGAACTCTATAAATGGAGCCCAATTCGCCGCATCCTTCTCGGAGAAGGGTTTTATGGCCTCGGCCGCTTTGACGGGATCGGGGTCAAGCACGAGGTGTCTGGAATCCGCCTGGAGGGAAATAAAAGGTTTTCGGACAGCATCAGATTGAAGCCCGAATGAGGCAAGGTTCAAGTCTTTGATAATGTCGGGGCGCAGAGCGCCACCAGCGTGCAGTGAATCCGCGTTGAAGTTCTCTCCAAAGGATTCTGTAACAACCTGCCCACCGACAATGTCACGTCGTTCAAGGACCAAGACCTTTTTGCCTTTCTTGGCGAGATATCCCGCAGCAACCAGACCGTTATGCCCCGCGCCGATGATTATGTAATCGTATGTGTTCATTTAGATCCCATCTTTCAATGCAAGTTCTGCCGCAAATTTTCCGGGCGAGCCCATGATGCCGCCGCCGGGGTGTGCGCCCGAACCGGCGAGGTAATATCCGTTGATCGGTGTGCGGAAGGCAGACCATTTCGTGGAGGGGCGCATGAAGAACAGTTGGTGCAAAAGTAGTTCGCCGTGGAAGATGTTGCCACCGGTGATGCCCGCGATATCTTCAACATCTTTTGGTGTAAGCACCTGTTTACCGATGATGGCGCGACGAATGTTTGGCGCATATTTTTCAATGGTGGAGATGACCGTTTCGCCAAAGGCGTCGCGCTTCGCGTCATCCCAGCCGCCCTCGATATCATAGGGTGCGTACTGCACGAAGCAAGACATCACATGTTGCCCAGGAGGCGCCATATCGGGGTCAATCTTCGATGGCAGGATCATGTCGATGTATGGCTCCTTCGCAAATCGACCATACTTCGCATCGTCGTAGGCGCGCTCGATGTAATCAATGCTCGGACTGATAGAGATCGCGCCGTTGTGCAGGGCATTCTCGCCAGGCATTGCGGTGAAGTTCGGAAGCTCGCTCAGGGCGAGGTTTACCTTGCCCGATGAACCACGTGAACGGAATTTCTTGATCGAATGAATAAGGTCGTCGGGGAGATGTTTTGACTCTACCAACTTCAGGAACGTGACAAACGGGTCAGCGGATGAAAGAACCGCCTTGGCGTGTATCTCATCACCATTGTCAAGCGCGACGCCAACTGCGCGTCCACCTTTTACGATGACCTGGTCCACGGTTGCGTTGACTCTTATCTCAGCCCCCAACGATATTGCTGAGGCCGCTATGGCGTCAGCGATACCGCCCGTTCCGCCTTTTGAGAATCCCCATGCACGGAACGCACCGTCAATTTCGCCCATGTAGTGATGGAGCAACACATACGCAGTACTTGGCGAGCGCGGACCCAGGAACGTACCGATGATTCCACTGGCAGACTTTGTTCCTAGCAGAGCGTCAGTCTCGAACCATTCTTCAAGCATATCCGCGGCGGACTGGGTCATGATCTTTGCAAGACCATATAGCTCTTTCTGGGATAGAGATGAAGCAAATTTACCGAGCTTCATCAATCCCATTAAATCTTTCGGATGCAGCGATGTCGGATCCGGAGGCAGGATGCTCAAGATGGGTTTGATTGCCTTCGCCAGGCGCGCCATGCGGCGTCCGTACTCGTCGTATGCCTCGGCATCCTTGGGTGAATGACGATAAATCTCGCGACGGGTCGTATCGTGGTCGTCCCAGCTCGCGATGTAGTCGCCATTGTCCATGGGCGTGACCGTGCTCGGCAACGGCAGGATCTTCAATCCATGTTGCGGGAGCTTCAGATCACGGATGATCTCAGGCCGGAGTAGGCTGACCACGTACGAGAATTCCGTGAACTTGAATCCAGGGAAGATCTCTTCGGTGATTGTTGACCCACCAACCATGTGCCTGCGTTCGAGCACAACAACTTTCTTGCCCGCGCGTGCCAGATAGGCGGCGGCAACGAGCCCGTTGTGTCCACCACCGATGATTATTGCGTCGTATTGATTTGTCGGCATAAAAATTTCCTGGCATAGACCATGGATTTTGAACTATGAATAACGTTATGCACTCATGGTTTATGGTGCTTATTTCTTTTTCCACGCTGGTTCATAAAACGGCAACTTAACCACCTTCGCAGGGGCATGCTTGCGCTGATGATTGACGGTGATCTCCATTCGTACATCTGCATCAAGTTCGTGATATGGCTTCTGTAAATGTGCCAGTGCAATGTACTTCTTCAACAACGGTGACCAGGATGCGGTGGACGCATACCCTACCTGCACGTTATTCCTCATGACCGGCATGCTTCCACGAACCGCCGTCCCGGGAATTTGCGGGGGAAGCCCCACCTCCGCATACAGCTTCTCCATCTCCACCCAATCGATCTCCAGGCCAACCAACTTCCATTGGGAACCTTCGCGCTTCTCACGTTCCAATGCACGTCGCCCGACAAAATAGCCAGGCTTATCCAGCGCTACCGACCAACCAAGGCCCATTTCATACGGCGACGACTGTTGCGATTCGATCCACGCGTGGCTCGCTGAGGTGTAGTCCACGTCCAGCATGAACAGACCTGCCTCCACGCGGGCCATATCCAACGCGAGAATGCCTACAGGTAAAATCCCGTAACCATGACCCGCATCCATCAACGCATCCCAAACCTTCAGCGCGTCTTTCACATCTAGCCAAATTTCATAACCGAGATCGCCGGTATATCCGGTTCTCGAAATTTCGATTTCCGCACCGTCAAGCGTGTTCTCCATCAGACGGAAATACTTCAGTCCATCAACGGAAGACCCACATACACGGTTTAAAACGGCTCGTGAGTTTGGTCCCTGTAGACTAAGGGAGGCCACGCTTTCGGTTGTATCCTCGAACTGCACGTCGAGTCCCACGGCGTTCATCATCAACCAGCGCAAGTTCGGTTCGGCGGCCGTCAAACGGAAGCTTGTCTCATCTAAACGTGAGACGGTGCCATCATCAATCAATTTGCCTTCGTCGTCGCACCAGCCCGTGTAATAGACCTGTCCGACGCTCATCTTGCTGATGTTACGGGTGGTCACACGGTTCAGCAGGCGCTCTGCGTCAGGTCCCTTGATGCTGTACTTGGTCAAAGGTGTTACGTCGATCAACGCCACCGCGTTGCGAATCGCCCAATACTCGCGCTCGATCCCATGTTCGTACGACCCGACAACGAAAAACCCCGACCACTTTCGCCAATTCTGTGGCTGGCATAACGCGGACGTCCGTTCATGGAAGGGAGTATTTTTGAGCTGGAGCATAAACGAGTCCTTTACTTAAACTTACTTACTCACTCACTAGGAATAATTTTTTGCTGGATCATTCCGACGCGTCCGAAGCTATCCCATAAATTTATATTATTCAATGCTTGTAAACCGCAGTATTCGAGAATAGTTGCGAGTTTTCCGTTGCATCTTTTTTAATTCCCACCATGTGGTACAAACCGCTTAAAAATCGTCTCACTAACCGGCCCTTCGCCTCCCTGGGATGTCATCGTAATTCCCGTTAAATAGAACGATTCCGCTTAGACTAAGTACAAAAAGAAACTTGAGGTCGAACCGCAATTAAGTTTCTCGATGGATTGGGTTTTGATTTTTTGCACACAGCAGGGCAGGGCGCCCGGGCACTTGGGTCGGGGTGCTTTTTACATTTATATGAGTCTTCGACAATCGTCAGCAAATTGATGAGTACCTCGTGATTCTCAATCTCACACGTGAAATGAGCTGGCTGAAAAATGAAGACGTCGGCGAGTTTTTCTCCGTGCTAGAAAACGCTGTTCGTATGATCTGAAGATCCCAGGGTGCGGTCGATTCTTGGTCCGCCCCCAATTCGGCCCAAAAAAAAGCCCCGCCGTAGTGAACACGGCGAGGCAGGGGGAGAGAGTCAGTCTAGAGGCTCAAGGGGGGGTTAATTGACCACTTTGACAGCGACTCCGGAAAATGGGCTTTCGACACCGCTGACGTTGTAGGCGGTGGCGACGAAGTAATAGGTGTTGGGGCTGAGGTTTTCTACCACATAGGTCACGATACCCGGGTTCTCGATCTGGATTTCCTCGGTGTACTCGCCTTCCCGCACGCCGTAATACAGCTTGTATCCCACCAGGTCGGTCAATGCAGAACCGTCCATGTTTTCGGTAGGGGCGGTCCAGGAGAGGGTCGCGTTGCCCAAGGACACCTGGGTTACATCAATGCTGAATGCCGTGCCACGGGTGGTAGCCTCACCATCGCTGACACTGATGCGTACATTGCTGTACAACCCGACATGGCTCTCGGCAGGTGTTCCGGTGAGGGCGCCGGTTGTATTGTTGAAGCTGGCCCAGCTGGGTAGATTTTCAATCGAGTAGCTCAGGGTGTCGCCATCCGCGTCGCTAGCCGTCGGCTGGAAGGCATAGGCCTGGCCGGCGTTTACCGACGCGGCGGGCGTGCCGGTGAGCGTGGGGGCACGGTTTGCCGAGACCACTGAGATGCTGAAGGCGGACCCGCGGGTAGTGGCTTCGCCATCACTGACACTGATCCGGATATTGGCGTAGTCAGCTACATCGGAGGCTTGAGGCGTGCCGGTAAGGGCGCCGTTCGCCGAGTTGAAACTGGCCCATAACGGCCGGTTTTCAATGGTGAAGCTCAGGGTGTCGCCATCGGGATCGCTGGCCGAGGGCTGGAAAGTATAGGCCTGTCCTGAGGTGACGCTGCTTGCAGGCGTGCCGGTGAGCGTGGGAGCGCGATTGGTGCTCAACACCTGGATGCTGAAGCTGGCGCCGGCGGTGGTTGCCTGTCCATCGGATACGCTGATCAGGATGTTCGAGTAGATACCCACATGTACACCAGAGGGTATGCCAGACAAGGTGCCGGTGGCCGAGTTGAAGTTTGCCCAGATCGGAAGGTTCTGGATGCTGAAGAGCAGGGAGTCGCCATCTGCGTCCGAGGCGGCGGGCGTGTAACTGTACGCGCTGCCTTCGGCAACCGAGGTGGCGGGATTTCCACTAATAACCGGAGCGGTATTCACGGTAGGCGTGGTTTGCGCGTTGACCTGAATACTGAACGGGGCAAGTGAGACGCTGAATTCGCCATCACTGACGCTGATCTCGATTGCGCTGGTTGTGCCGACGGCGGCACTGCCGGGTGTGCCGGATAGCACGCCGTTGGTGCTGTTGAAGCTGGCCCAGGTCGGCAGGTTCCTGATGGCGAATGTAAGGGTATCGCCCTCCGGGTCACTGGCCTGGGGCTGGAAACGGTAAGCGCTACCGACAATGACCGTTGTCGCGGGAGAGCCTGAAATGCTTGGTGCCTGGTTGGGTTCGGGGGGAGGTGTCTCGGAAACTGGCTCCACCACGATCTCCACGGGATCACTTTCCGTCAGGCTGGTTCCGTCCGATACACCGAAGCGAACGTTATGACTCCGGCCACCGTCGCTGTTGCCCGGCCTTCCAGACAAGGTGCCTTTCTTTTCATCAAAAGTTGCCCAGGAAGGCCTGCCTTCCACTGAGAATGTCAGCTTGTCACCATTAACATCGCTTGCCGACAATTGCAGGGTGAACAACTCGCCAACCGTAGCTGTGCCGGGTTCAGGAACATATAGAGAAGGGGGCTGTTGCTGACTACCATTTGCCCCTGGGGCGGAGGGTTCACTGCCACCGCCTCCACAGGCACTCAACATAGCGGCGAGGAAGATCCAAACGAGGTGTTTGACGGGGAAAGAAATCTTTACGACGGCGCTCATTGTGTTGATCCTCCAGGATCGTTCTCTCGAAACAGGTGCTCGTATCGAGGCTGTCGAACGCCGGGTATCTGGAGGGGGGGGCAAAACGTGCCGTCGTGGGGCTGCCTGCGCCATGGGGGCGCATCGTCTCGGGCTCTGATTAGAGAGCCTGCTTCGGCAACCCCGCTATCCTAGGATTTCTCCCGTAGACCGGTGGCTTTGCGTCCCCGCCTTTCGACGGGTTTGCCTTTTTCAAGACAGACCTTTTGGGGTCCGATTCCCGAGCCAAATATTCATGACTCGAGTGCCTCGCCGGCAACGCATTGCCAGGTGGTCTTTGGGGGGGGAGGAGAGGGGCGCGGGAGAAGGACTGGCGTCCGGCGCAACACTGGTGTCGCGCTTCTCTGGCGGCCCCGCTGTCCTAGGTATTCCCGTAGACCGGTGGCTTTGCGTCCCCGCCTTTCGACGGGTTTGCCGTTTTCAGAGCCTGTTGTGTGTGGTCGTGTTATCAAGGGCTTCACAACAGGTACGCACTAATTGTTGCGAAAAAGCAGAAACGAGTAAGTGACCCACGTCTCAAAATTGAGAATTTCTGTGACTTATGTCAAATGCTTTGTGGGCCGCGTCACGGATTTTCTCAACCGGCAGCCGGATCGAATTAGGATTCAAAAGGCCAATTAAATGCGGTTCGACCCCGGTTTCCTTTCAGAGAAATAACTCGTGTCATTAGGGCTTTTATGAAACCGAAAAAATCTTGGTTGCCGACAGTGTGATAATTTGTGCTCAGGTGAGTACACTCCGGTTAACAAAAAAAAGCTCAGTCTTTCCGTCTCGGCGGTAAATAAGCAAAATACATGGCAAGGGATCCACAGTCGGTTTAATTGCGGTTCGACCCCGATTACTTGCGATTACTTGTGGACATTCTTCGGGGAGGACGCTTGATCAGAGGAACCATTATCAGTGTCATCGTGGGAGCCGTATGGATCGCCGGGGTCGCACTGCTGCTTACACGAGATCGCCCCGCAGCCGAGCCCCAGGTCATAGTTCCGACCGGTGCACTGACCAGCGAAGACTCAAACGCCGACGAATCACGTAGCTGCGATACCGTGCGAGATATTCGCCTGGCGGAGCAGGTGGCGGCTCTGGAGCAGTCTGTCATCGATACTGCCGTACTCAGCGTCGAGGTATTCACCAGCGGCCGGGCCCGTTTGCTCCAAAGCGAGAGCTCAGGAGCGAGTTTTTCCTCAATTGATGAGTTTATGGCTCAGCAAGGAAGTGATCCAGATACCCTGGTTGATGGCGAAGCCATAGAGGCGCTGAAAGCCCAGGCATACCGGGTGTCGTCCCTTGATTGGGGAGATCGGCTTGGGGTGGTGCCCTTTACCTCTGGAATTAAATTGGAAGAGCAGAACATTGGCGGCAAGCAATTGATGGTCGCTGAATTCCCACAGCTCAGCATTGCCTCCCCGGAACAACTGGACGGGCTGGAAAAGGCCGCCCAGGGGCAGGGCGATATGGTCCTGGTGGACTCTCCCGGCGTATCCGTGATCAGGGTCTCCCGGGTGGGCTTTTCCTGCTCCCTTCGGCATGCCCTGGTACTTGTCACGACAAGCTACCTCTCAGGTGGAAACACCGACGTGCACCATATTGGCCTGCGGCTGACAGGTGGGTCGTGGCGGGTCACCAGCAACTGGGTGCAACACTTACAGACCTGAAGGGCCTACGATCGCAGCTCTGCTTTGAACCAAAAATCGGGTGAAGAGAGGACTCTCCAAGCAAGATACCCCTCACTTAACGCACCTCTATAACTGCGCATAATGTATACAAGGGGTATTCGGTAATTCCGTATATGGGCGAATACTATCAATGCGCTACGGTCCAATCTCCTGAATACATTTTGTAACCATGGGCACTATTCAGAACATTCGCCATTGTGATGCGGCCATCCAAGGTCCGTAGCACCAATTCGATCTTCGAAAATCATCATCGCATTAATCGAGTTGTTACTAGGGGTGTGAAGCAGGCCATAGCACAGCTGCAAAAGCCTGAATTATCCACTGGATGAAATTGATAGGAGAACGGTCAAGTGATTAGGACGATATTTATACTTATTCTTGCATTGATGCCTCAGATTGGCATGACCGCTGAAAAGTTCCCCGAACCCTTTGGACTTACGTGGAACATGACAGAGACCGACCTGAGAGGTATAGGCTTCTCTCCAGCCACAGATGACGGTGACCTAAGCATATTGACATCTGTCTCCGCACCCAAAGCCTGGTCAAAGGCGGAGTCCTATTTCGCAGTGACTTACAAAGGGAAATTAGTAAAGGCAGGAGCAACATCCGTTAACTTTACTAATGATATTTATGGGTCCGAAGGAAAGGCTGAGTTTGCACGTCTTAAGGCATTGTTGACCAAAAAATACGGAGCGCCGCAAAGTAGCTACGAAAGAATTGGAGGCAAATTGTATGATGAGGCTGATGAGTTTTATCAATGCTTGGAATACGCGGGTTGCGGCGCCTATCTGGCAACGTTTGAAATGGTTGGTGGATTAATAGGGCTTCAATTAGAAGGTAAGCGGCGTGGGGAAGGCTATATAAGACTTTTGTATGAAAGCCCCGAATTTTCTATCGCGAAGGCGAAGATAGAGCAGGGCAATCTCTCTTCTGACGAGGATTCGCTCTAAAACTTTGTCAAAAAGAGGCATTTCCATGACCGCATATAGAAGAAATTTGATTCTTTGTTTACTTTTGAGCTGGTCAACAATTGCGTGCAGCAATGAACTTACAGGTGAAAAGGACGCTGTACTAAAGAGAGACGCTAGAAACGAGGTGGTCGATTTCACCTTGACAAGTAAGGACGACGGATTGGTTTTTTGCTTAAACAAGCTTTCCGGCAATGCAAGTGCAATGGATGTTTTCAGGGTGTTTCTGCACTCAGCAGAGGAGTTAAAGGATAGGAAATTTAAAAATGTCGAACTTTGTTTCCGAAACGAAACCAAATTTATCTTGGGCGGTGACGACTTTACATTAATGGGTAAAGAGTTTGAAACGCAAAATCCATTGTATACGATCCGAACATTTCCAGAGAAATTGGCGTTACCAGACGGAAAGGCCGCATATGAAACGCACAGAGGGGGTGTTCTCTATCTGATGCAGGCTCAAATGGCAGACTTTCAGGACATGAACGGCAAGTGGTTCCTAAACGAATTGGCCGCTGAAGAAAAGGCCAAAACTGATGCGTTACGGCCAACGGAATTTGCAACCGAAAACGATGCGCTCTAGGAGTGGTCTTCTCGAGACAATATCCACTTCTTCGACCAGCAGGTCCATTTTCGCTCAGTGATTATTTCGCGCATTGTATACAAGAGCATTTATTAGAATAGTTGCGAGTTTTCCGTTGCATCTTTTTTAATTCCCACCATGTGGTACAAACCGCTTAAAAATCGTCTCACTAACCGGCCCTTCGCCTCCCTGGGATGTCATCGTAATTCCCGTTAAATAGAACGATTCCGCTTAGACTAAGTACAAAAAGAAACTTGAGGTCGAACCGCAATTAAGTTTCTCGATGGATTGGGTTTTGATTTTTTGCACAATCGGGGTCGAACCGAGGTTTTCGAGAGACACTAGAGCCTGTTGTGATCTAATTTGGCTTTGACCAATATTCCTTCCCGGTGAGACACGATGCAGGCCATACAAACACACATGATTGACTGTCCCTGTTGTGGGGAGAATATCGAGCTTGTCATCGACTGCTCAGTATCGCACCAGGAATACGTTGAAGATTGCAGCGTATGTTGCAGGCCGATAATTGTTTCGGTGGAATGCACGCCGGACGGGGCCATCGTTGTCGAAGGCCGTTCCGAAAGTGAGTAGGGAGGGGAGATCGTGACTCGATGGGCGTTGAACCGAGGTTGCCCGGTTCCTTGTTTCTAGCTCTCGTAGAGATTGGCCTCCATGCCGGTAACCAGACCGTTTTTCAGGGTGTAAATAATTTGGCTGGTAGGTAGGGGCAGGTCACCCTCTTTTGTTTCCCTGATAACCGTGGCAAGCACCCTAACCCGGATATCTCCGATTACCTCTGTCGCCTCGATCTCATTGATCTCAACCCTCATCTGACCATAGGCATTGTGAAGGTCCTTAATCATCAGGCAGAAATCGCTATGGCCCCGGTAAAACGTCAGACCTGGTCTGGCCAGTGGTTGCCAAACGACATCTTTATCAACCAGGGCCAGGGCGTCAGCCTCGCGACGTTCTGCGATTGCAGTAAGTAGCGCGATAACTGTCTCAGAAGGATTCAAGATGCATTCCTTTACAGGGGTCAGGGGGGTAGGCGCGTGCATTATTACTATCAGTCGAGTTGCTATCCAGTAGGTCAGCGACTAATCTTCAAGGTAATAAGGAAAAATCGGGGTCGAACCGAGGTTTCCGAGACTGGCTGGACCGCATTGCGAATTAATTGCGGTTCGACACTGATTTCTCACAGTAGAGGTTTTATGAGCGTACTTCTTAAATGGCTTGTTGGCTGTTTTGCCGCCTTCGGTCTTGTAGTGGTCATTTGGGGTGCATATCAGTACTACGATTCTGAGCGAACTCGGGAAGCCAACAAGGATGAGCAGTTGGCTTGGGAAAACCTACAAAACAATCCGGTACAGGTTTCAGGAGACGAATTCTTTGTTTTTGTTGGTGAACAGCTAAATATTGAATTTATCCCGGAAGACATTAATCCCGACACAATCATTCAATATGATCATTACGAAGCCACGTACCGTGTGGTTCAAGCAATCTGGGGCAACTACCAGGAAGATACAATCGCGTTTTCTGTTTATGATCACTATGGACTGCCACCATTTGCAAACGATAAGTACACAATGCTATTCGTTACCAAACAGGGCCGTGGTTGGACTCAGGAGTTGTACCAGGCCTACCCGGTGTCCAGAACTGAGGAAGGAGACTGGGCGTACTGTGGAGACCCCACACCAGAGCGATGGGAGTCCGAGCCGGCGGAAATGCACAAAGTCGTTTTTGACCCGCCAGTGTATTTCGATATCCGTCATTATAGTGAGTCAGGACTAGCGGAGAGGTTTCCTGCGCCCATATGGGAGCACGTATCGGACAGGGCGTATTGCGTCATGGGTACAGGCCCCGAAGAGCTGTTTAGAATCAAAAGGGAAGGGGTCCTAAGAGCCAGGGGATTGTCTTTTGATCTGAGGTGGGCGCTTTGAATGATTAGGCGAATCATAGGGCTTTTTTCCGGCGGTCCTTACTATTTACGTGTCAATCGTGAGCGAATCGCGATTCGCGATATTTCCAGTGGGAAGTCCTTCCAGATTCGTGCGGTAGGGAAATTGGGGTCGAACCGCAATTAAATATCGAAACCTGAATAAGAGAGAATATGTGCCTGTTAAATGCGGTCACCCTGATAAGGTTTAGTTATGTGTTATGACTGAATACGTCGAGCCAACTTTGAGGACGCGACAGCTATTCTTCTTAGCTGTCATTTTGCTAGCTGGCTTATCGTTATTTGCATTCCGTCTTGATGTGTACTTTCCGCCAGTCAGTGATTGGCATCAAATGCAACAACGTCTGTTCGTTGTGATCGTACTTTCAAACTTATTGAACATTGCATTGTCGATTTGGGTGATTAACCTCACTCGACGTGCTGTCCGGTGTGGCCAATGGCCACCGAAGGGAATGAAAGTCCCATTCCGAACGAAGATAAAGAGAATCAAAAAGCCCAGGATTGCCTGGCTGTTCCTGACGGTATTTTTGTGTGTATTCACATTGAATACCCTGTTGCCTTGGTTCGGGTATGCAATGAACGAAAAGATATATCTAATTCAAGAGCAGTATGAAGAGTTCAAAGAAGAGTATGAGGAACTCAAGGAAAAGCATGAAGTCTCCGAGAAATTAGGGTCGAACCGCAATTAGGTTGTGATACGGAGTCGCAATGAGATTCTGGCCAACAGCAGGGCGGGGCACCCGGATGTCTCCCGAGTGAACTGGCGGGACGATACCCCCGGGCGACGCCGCTGTCGTCTGTTCACGGGTGATGCGATTCAGTTGGGCCTCCGGCAAGACCCTGATGCATTTCCCGGTCGAGTCTGTTTCAAGGATCTGAAGGTACATCACCTGGTTCGGGGTATTTGTTGGCTTGCCGGCACTTCGGCCATCATCCTCATCAGGAACACACTTTGACTGGCTGGGGCTGATTTGCAGGAATCGGCCCGGAATGACAGAAGGGGCCAGGTGAACAATCTGGAGTATTTAGCCGGATCATCCCCTTAAATTGCATATCTAGAACTGCGCATAATGTATA
>UPTN01001062.1_pt1 | contig 12641 bp, 15 predicted proteins | sample 2160111 | NCBI WGS metagenome assembly UPTN01 (sample SAMN06265058, study PRJEB28932) | marine metagenome | isolation source: Columbia River Estuary | place: USA:Columbia River Estuary, USA | collected 2014-05-05 | reverse complement strand
CATGAGCTTGAAGAAAAAGGTTATGATTGGATTAAAGAAGAAGTGAACGCTTAAAACAAGCAAATGGATTTAAAAGAAAAATTAGTCTCTTCATTTTTAGCTTTCGAAAATCAAATTGATATAGATACACCTGTTCATGATATTCGCAGCGAAGCTTTAAAGAATTTTGAAGAACAAGGATTCCCTTCAAAAAAAGAAGAAGCTTGGAAGTATACATCGCTAAAGAGTATTTTAAAACATGACTTTAGTGTTTTCCCTAAACAGGAAAATACTATTGAATATCGTGATGTAAAAAAATACTTTATCCATGATATAGACACTTATAAGATTGTGTTTATTGATGGCAAATATTCATCACATTTATCTCAAACAACACACGATGGTATAGATGTTTGTTTAATGTCTTCAGCTTTAAATAAGCCAAAGTATCGTTTAATTATTGAAAACTATTTCAATAAAGTTGCACCAAAAGAAAGTATGATTTCTTTAAATACTGCTTTTGCTCAAGAAGGTGCATATATCCATATTCCAAAAAATAAATTGGTAGAAAAACCAATTCAAATTATACATTTTTCAACAGGTAGTGAAGTGGCTGTATTACAACAACCTCGTAACTTAATTGTTGTTGATGAAAATTCGCATGTACAAATTATTGAGCGGCACCAAAGTTTAACAGATAATCCAGTATTAACTAATAGTGTTACAGAAATCTATGGTAACAAACGCGCGATAGTAGATTATTATAAAGTACAAAATGACAATCTAAATGCGTCGTTAATTGATAATACGTTTATCAATCAAAAGCAACAAAGCCATGTCTCTGTGCATACTTTTTCTTTTGGCGGAAAGCTTACACGGAATAATCTTAATTTTTACCAAAATGGTGAACATATGGATTCTACCTTAAATGGTATTACAATTATTGGTGATAAACAACATGTAGACCATAGCACATTAGTACATCACATTGAACCTAATTGCGAAAGTCATCAAGACTATAAAGGCATTTTTGGAGACCATGCCACTGGTGTTTTTAATGGCAAAGTTGTAGTTAATAAAGAAGCTCAAAAAACCAATGCTTTTCAATCTAATAACAACATTTTATTAGATGATAAAGCAACGATAAACACAAAACCTCAACTAGAAATTTTTGCAGATGACGTGAAGTGCTCACATGGATGCACTATTGGTCAATTGGATGAAAATGCCATGTTCTATTTGCGATCTAGAGGTATTCCTGAAAAAGAAGCCAAAGCGTTATTAATGTATGCTTTTGCAAATAATGTATTGGAAAGTGTAAAAATCCCTGAACTTAAACAACGTATTAACAAGTTGATTGCAAATAAACTTGGTGTAAATATTGGCTTCGATCTTTAATTTTTTACTTGTTTGTACTTTTGATAAAAGTACACGGGTATAAAACCAAAGTTTAGAAGCAAGAAGCCAATTGCAACAATGACTCCTCGATACGGCCATTTTAAAAACTCAAACATAGCACCTAGTCCGAGCATAAACCAGGTTAGAAAACCTAAAACATAAAACGATTTTTTCATAATATTTGGTTTAATGAAATTTAAGAATTGACTTTCTGTATTTATTATAAAAATGAATTGGAACTAAGACAGAAACAGCAAGCAGAAGTCCTGCAATTAAAATAATATTAGCATATGGCCAATGCATTATTTTAAATAAAAAGCTGAATACAAGTAATAATATTACTACATATCCAACACTAAAAAAAAGCTTGTTTAATAAAACCACTTTAGTAGCGTATTTTTGAAAATTCGCTTCTAATTGTAAATTTTGAAAACTACTATAACCGCCAAATTTCTGAAGTGCTTCTTGATATAATGTATCAAAATCTTCAGAATCCTCATTTTCAATATATGTGCAGATATGGTCTACTAAGTCCTCTTTAAGCGTTATATTTTTAACACCATAAAACTTTAAACTATTCTCTATAAAATCAATATGCTTATCTGATACCTTCATGATATTGCTGGTTTTGGTTTAAAAATTAAATTTAAAGTTTCAACGAAACTATTGAGCTCATTTGTTATTTCTTCAACCGCTTTTTTTCCTTCTTTGGTTACCTTATAATACTTTCTTACGCGCTTTCCTATATATACTTTATCTGTTTCAAGAATCCCTCTCGCTTCTAACTTGTGTAAAATAGGATACAACGCGCCTTCAGAAATATCAATTTTACCCAATGTAAGGGTCTTTACTTCTTGCGTAATTTCATAGCCATACATTCTATCATGCTCACTAATGAGCTTTAAAATAATAGGTTGTAATGTTCCTTTTGTTAATTCTTTATTATACATAGGACAAATATACATTTTATATAAATGCATACAAATAATATGCTAATAAATTCATTTTTTTTATTCCATTCTTAATAAACAAAACGTAAATTTGCATCATGCTAAATCTTGATAAAATTAGAGCTGATTTTCCAATACTTTCACGCAAAGTCAACGGTAAACCTTTGGTGTATTTTGATAATGCTGCGACCTCGCAAACACCGCAACAAGTTATTGATGTTATTGTTGATTATTATTCAAATTACAATGCCAATATTCATCGTGGTGTGCATACTTTAAGTCAAGAAGCCACAGATAAATATGAAGCGGCAAGGCACACTATTAAAAAGCATTTTAATGCTAAACATGCACACGAAATTATTTATACTGCTGGGACAACGCATAGTATTAATATTGTGGCACACGGATTTTCAAAGCTTTTAAAACAAGGTGATGAAGTAATTGTTTCTGCTTTAGAGCATCATAGTAATATTGTGCCATGGCAAATGCTTTGCGAACAAACTGGAGCAATTTTAAAGGTGATTCCAATGAACCAGGAAGGTGAATTGGTGATGTGTGAATATGATAAATTACTATCTGAAAAAACGAAGTTGGTTTTTGTAAATCATATATCAAATGCTTTAGGGACTATTAACCCCATTGAAGAAATTATTGAAAAAGCTCATAATATTGGCGCGGCAGTTCTAGTTGATGGTGCTCAAGCTTGTCCTCATATTATACCAGATGTACAAGCATTAGATGTCGATTTCTATGTGACTTCAGCGCACAAAATTTGCGGTCCAACCGGAGTTGGTATGCTTTACGGTAAAACATCTTGGCTTGAGAAATTACCCCCTTTTCAAGGTGGTGGAGAAATGATTGCAGAAGTGACTTTCGAAAAAACAACTTATGCCGATTTACCGCATAAATTCGAAGCAGGAACACCAAACATTTGTGGTGGAATTGCTTTTGGAGCGGCCCTTGATTATATGAATGCCATAGGGTTTGATAACATTTCAACATATGAGCATGAGCTATTAGTATATGCTACAGAACAGCTCTTGAAAATTGAAGGCTTGAAAATTTATGGTACGTCTAAAAATAAAACTTCAGTAATCTCATTTAATTTAGACGGTATTCATCCTTACGACGTTGGTACTATATTAGACAAAATGGGTATCGCGGTCCGTACTGGACACCATTGTGCACAGCCAATTATGGATTTCTATAAAATACCCGGAACTATACGCGCTTCATTTGCTTTTTATAATAGTAAAGCGGAAATTGATGCACTTGTTGAGGGTGTGAAGAAAGCACAATCCATGTTAACTTAGTGACTATCAAAAAACTATAAAAAAATTTAATAGCACCATTTATGGTGTTTTTTTATTTAATGAATTTTAACAGTTTGCATTTCATCGAAAAGTTTTCAATTTTATTTATTATTTGTTTAAAAAAACATCATAATAATGTATTTTCAGCAAAATATTAACTAAAATTTTAAACAAAATGAAAAAAATCTTTTTTAGTATGGTCACAATAGCCTTACTTTTTACTTCATGTAATGAAGACCAAAATGACTTAACCAACGAACAAACAAATGTCGATATGAGCGACTTTTATCTGTATACTGATGCTGACATTGATGAGCAAAATAGAGTGGCAGATGGTTCAAAATCATGTTACTCTATGGTCAATCTTAACCGACTATTAAATCAAGATTCAAAATTGCACAAAAAAATGTACGATATTGAGTACCACACAAGAGCAAACATTGGATCAAAAAAACCTGCTGGTGCTGGAAATGGTAATGGTAATGGAGGATCTGATCCAGGTCCAGGCACAGATGACTTAGGGGTTATTAACATCCCCGTGTACGTCCATGTTATTTATAGCAACTCAAATCAAAACATAAGTAGTACTCAAATCAATTCACAAATTGCAATCCTTAACGACGATTTTAGCGCAACAAATAATGATATTAATCAAGTCCCTTCTGAATTTTCTGGTTCTGTTGCAGATAGTGAGATTACATTCTCTCTTGCAAATACATTTAGATATTCAGATTCAAGAACATCTTGGGGGACAAATGATGCCATGAAGTCGGCTTATCCACCAATAACTCCTGAAACACATCTTAATATTTGGGTTTGTAATATTGGCGGAGGTATTTTAGGTTATGCTCAATTCCCTGGAGGTCCATTATCTTCAGATGGCGTTGTAGTTGGCCCTCAATATTTTGGAAGCACTGGCTATGTAGCTTCGCCTTTTGATGAAGGAAGAACAACAACACATGAGGTTGGACATTATTTAAACTTACGACATATTTGGGGAGATGGCAGATGTAACAGAGATGATTTCGTTAGCGATACTCCAACTTCTGATGCTCCAAATTATGGTTGTCCTTCTTATCCAACAATAAACTGTCGTTCAAATGATATGACGATGAATTACATGGACTATGTAGATGACGCTTGCATGTATATGTTTTCTGAAGGACAGAAATCAAGAATGCGAACAGTTTTTGGTGCCGGTGGTTCAAGAGAAAGCATGGTTAATTAAAAATAAATATCATAAAATATTAAAGACGCCAACTTTGGCGTCTTTTTTGTATATTATCTTTTAAACTTTGACACATGAGATTTATGAAACTTATTACTATTCTTTTAATGGCCTTTGCCTTAAAGTCCTGCGGTAACTCAAAAGCAACTACAAATATTCAAGACGATATGGAAATGAATCAAACGGAAATCTTGTCTGGAACTTATAATATTACATTAGTTGGGAACAATAATGAGCTTCCTGAAAACATACACCTTAATTTTGATGAAACTAAAAATAGAGTTTCTGGTTTTGCAGGCTGTAATAATTTTTCTGGTGACTATAATATCGATGGAGATATCATAAAATTTGGCGCACTAATGTCAACAAAAATGTTTTGTAAACGTTTTATGGATATTGAACAGCATGTATTAAAGGCGCTAGAGCAAACAAATACTTTTTCCATAAAAGACAATACGTTAAACTTAAGGAATGGTGAATCTATCTTAATAGAAGCGAGTAAAAGTAAAAATGAACGAATGGTTCAAGATGATGATTATACTATTGAATATACCGCAACTACTAGAGGGTTTTACACACAAGTTATCATTAAAAATGGAACCTTGAGCATTCAAAAAGACCGAGATCATAAAGCACCAATTGAAACAATAGTTTGTTCAGAAGAAGAATTAAAAGCATTAAATACCTTGCTTAAAGAAATTGACCTCGAAAAACTTTCTATCTATGAAGGGCCAACTAAAAAGCGTTTGTATGATGGCGCAGCAATTGCAAATCTTAAGATCACCTGGTCAGGTAATGATTATTCAACTCCTAGTTTTGATCATGGATATCCCAACAGTAATATTGAAGCATTTGTTAATACAATTACGAGTATGGCAAAAATGCCAAACTAAGTTGTATTTTTGCAAAAAGAATTAGTTGTGAGTATTAAAGACATACAAAACGAAATTATTGAAGAATTCTCAATGTTTGAAGACTGGGAAGAGCGCTATCAATATATGATTGATTTAGGAAAAACGTTACCCCTTATTGACGACCAATATAAAACGGATGATAATATTATTAAAGGTTGTCAAAGTAGAGTCTGGGTGCACGCAGAAATGATTGCTGATAAAGTACATTTTACAGCAGACAGCGATGCTATAATTACAAAGGGTATCATCGCCATATTAATTCGTGTATTTTCTAATCAGCATCCCAAAGATATTATTGAAGCAAATACAGACTTCATTGATCAAATCGGGTTAAAAGACCATTTATCACCAACAAGAGCAAATGGGTTAGTCAGTATGATAAAACAAATTAAAATGTATGCTATTGCATACCAAACACAATTACAATAAGATGAGTGAAACTATAGATACAACAGCATTAGGAGAAAAAATTGTTCGTGTTTTAAAAACTATTTTTGATCCAGAAATTCCAGTAGATATTTATGAATTAGGATTAATTTATGACGTTTTTGTAAACGAAGATTACGAAGTAAAAATCTTAATGACCTTAACAACGCCAAATTGTCCAGTTGCCGAAACACTACCTCTAGAAGTTGAAGAAAAAGTAAAATCTTTAAACGAGGTGAAATCTTCAGAAGTAGAAATAACTTTTGATCCGCCATGGAGTCAAGATTTAATGAGTGAAGAGGCTAAACTTGAATTAGGAATGCTCTAAGCTTATGGCTGAAGAAATTATAAACCGTGTCGCTAATAGCAAATTAATTACATTAGACCTTGAAGACTATTATCCTGATGGGAAACGTATTCTTTTTGATATGGCGCCTTGGCTATTTGAAGGTTTGGTATTGCGTGAAAAAGACTTTAGAACGCAAGTAAAGGAATTTGACTGGTCTCAATATGAAAATACATTTATAGCATTATCGTGCTCAACCGACGCTATTATTCCCGAATGGGCATATATGCTAATTGCAATACAATTAGAGCCATTCTCTAAAAAAACAGTTCTTGGGAATTTAGAAGTTCTAGAGACAGCTATTTACCAAGATATTATTCAAAATTTAGATACTTCATCATTTAAAGACAAATCTATAATTATTAAAGGTTGCTCAAAAAAACCGGTCCCATCAAGTGCTTATGTGATGATTACAAACACATTAAAACCACTCGTAAAATCAATTATGTTTGGAGAGGCTTGTTCTGCAGTTCCGCTATATAAAAAAAGTGCATCTGGCAAAACTGTTTAGCTCCTGCAAATTCTTAAACTAATGCATTGTTCAGGTTTTTTTGTAAATAACATTTTTTACTCAAATATTTTTTCGTATTTTTGTCTAGCTTTTTTTATTAAAAATTAGACAATTTGTGTTTTATCGAATAAATACGCATTTAATCCGTTTTAATAGGAAATTAATTTTGAAAGTAAGTGCTTTCGAACTTTATAAGAGAATTATCTTTTTTTTAAACTAAGACAATATTAAATTTAAATACAATGAAAAAATTAATCTTATTAACTGCATTATTTATTGGAGTAGCTACAGTAAATGCACAAACAGAAGAACTAACACAAACTAAAGAAGAGTTAAAAACCCAAAAAGCGGAAAAACAAGCTGAAGCTGATGCCGCACAAGCTGAAGCCGATGCTCTTCAGGCACAAATTGACACCTTACCTGGATGGAAATTTGGAGCATTTGGTACTATAGGTGCTAGTTTTTCTTCATTTAACAATTGGTATGGACAAGGCACGCCAAATAATTCTTCTGGAAATATTACTATTACTGCAAACCCATACGCAAAATTGGATCGTGAGAAAGATTTTTGGTATACGACTGCTAATATTAACCTAAGCTGGGTAAAATTTGATGATAAAGATGATCCAACTGATGATGACAGTTTTAGAGAAGCAAATGATGTTTTTAATGTGACTTCACTTTATGGTTACAAATTATCAAAGACCTTAGCGGTTTCTACTCTTGCAGAATATCGTACAACGTTAATTAGTAATTTTAACGACCCAGGCTATTTAGATGTTGGTGTTGGTATCACGTGGACACCAATAGAAAATCTTATTGTGGTTGTGCATCCTTTAAATTACAACTTTGTTTTCGCGGATAACGACGCTATTTTTGAATCATCACTTGGAGCAAAAGTGGTTGCGAACTACAATCGTGCTTTTGGCAGCTTAAAATACAACACTAATTTATCAGCTTTTATGAGTTATAAAGACTCTAATTTATCAAATTGGACTTGGATAAACTCTTTGAGTTATACAGTCTGGAAAGGTATAGGTCTTGGATTTGAATTAGGCTTAAGAGACAACAAGCAAGAAGCTGTTAACTATGCATTAGGTAATTATGAGACTCTCCCAGTGCAGCTGCCGGAGAACGAACCTAACTTTGATAATGTAGATAACGATTTACAGGTTTACACAACATTTGGTCTCAGTTACTCTTTCTAAAACCATTTACTCATATAAAAATGCGCCCTAGGGCGCATTTTTTGTTTTAAATTTTGAAAAACAAAAAGCATGAAAAAATTAATTCTTTTAATCCTATTTATGGTCAGTGCCATTTGTGTACATGGGCAAACCAAAACAGACTCTTTAGAAGGGTGGAGAACCGATGGGAAAATCACATTCCTAGTTAATCAATCCGCCTTTTCAAATTGGCAACCAGGTGGTGATAACAATTTAGCGGCTAACGTAAGTATAAACTACGATTTCAACTATAAGAAAGGACCTTGGTTATGGGATAATAAAGTTTTAGCAAGTTATGGTGTTACAATAAACGACGATGATGGTATGCGCAAAACCGATGATCGGTTAGAGTTAAACTCTGTTCTTGGTCGTAAGCTTGATAAGAAGTATTGGAGTTACTCCTTCTTTATGAATTTTAGAACCCAATTTAGTAATGGCTACGATTATAATGACGACTTTATTGGGGACAATGAAGACTTTCCGACTTCTGGCTTTTTCAAACCTGCTTATTGGAGTTTTGGACCTGGTTTTTTATGGAAAAAAAGTCAGAACTTTCATGCCAATTTTTCTCCATTAACATCAAAATTTACTCTTATAACAAGTGAGATTTATACTATTAATGATGATGATGAAACGAATGTATTTTACGAATCCAGCAATGATATTGAAACCTACGGTGTGGCGCCAGGGAAAAAGGCATTGTACGAGTTTGGTTTTAACTTTCGTGGGTACTATAAGTTCAATATCATGAAGAATATTTCAATGGAGAACATTCTGAATTTATACTCAAATTATTTAAATAGGCCAAAGAATGTAGATATGGATTATACCATGAATATTGTTATGAAAATTAACGATGTGTTCTCTACAAATTTGACTTTTCAAACTATTTACGATGACAACGCTTTTGAAGGATTTCAAATTCGTGAAGTATTTGGTTTAGGTATTAATTATGGTTTCTAAATACTTTAAAAAGAATATATATCATAAAAAAAGCGTTTCCTATGAAACGCTTTTTTTATGTTTATGATTCTTGTTCATAATCAGGATACAGAAAATGGTTATACGGAAAACGCGTCACATGTATTTCTCTAACCTCATCATATAAGCGTTTCTTAAATTCATTAAGGTTTTGTTTATTAAGTGCTGAAATAAACAAGGCATTATTTTTACCAACTCTATGCATCCAAGTGTTTTCCCATTCCTTAAGCGAATAATGTGCTTTAGTGCGTTCAACAACTAAATTGGTTTCATCATAAGGCTCGGCTTGATACGCATCAATTTTATTAAAAACCATAATGGTTGGCTTATCTGCGCCATCTATTTCGCCTAATATTTTATTTACCGATTCTATATGCTCTTCAAAATTTGGATGTGATATATCTACAATATGCAGCAGTAAATCCGCTTCTCTAACCTCATCGAGTGTGCTTTTAAAACTTTCAATTAATTGTGTTGGAAGCTTTCGAATAAATCCAACGGTATCACTTAACAAAAAAGGCAGGTTTTGTATGACCACTTTACGAACGGTCGTATCTAATGTTGCAAAAAGTTTATTTTCAGCAAAAACCTCACTTTTACTGATCACATTCATTAAGGTTGATTTACCGACATTCGTGTAGCCCACAAGTGCAACTCTTACCATCTTGCCTCGATTACCACGTTGAACGCCCATTTGTTTATCAATGGTTTTTATTTTGGCTTTGAGTAAAGCAATTCTATCACGAACAATACGTCTATCTGTTTCAATTTCGGTTTCTCCTGGACCACGCATTCCAATTCCACCTTTTTGTCTTTCAAGGTGTGTCCACATGCCTTTTAAACGAGGCAGTAAATATTCACATTGTGCTAATTCAACTTGTGTTCGCGCATAACTCGTTTGAGCGCGTTGTGCGAAAATATCAAGAATAAGGTTCGTTCTATCAAGTACTTTACATTCTAAAATTTTACTAATATTACGTTCTTGAGCTGATGATAGTTCGTCATCAAAAATGGCTGTACCAACCTTATTATCTTTAATAAACTGACGAACATCTTCCATTTTACCTTTTCCAATAAAGGTTTTAGGATTAGGCATATCCATTTTTTGAGTGAAACGTTTTAAGACTTCACCTCCTGCAGTAAAAGTTAAAAACTCTAACTCATCCAAATATTCTTTAGACTTAACTTCATTCTGATCTTTTGTGATGACCCCAATTAATACCGCCTTTTCTAAATCAATATTTTTCTTTTCTAACATAAATAAAATTAAAGTACAAAGTTAATCAATTGTAACCATTATAATTTTTATATTTTCAGTCTTATTAGAACTAATATGATTGATTTCTCCGAAATACCTGTGGATCCAAATTTATACACAGTGGCCTTTTATAATACAGAAAACCTTTTTGATATTTATGATGATGAAAAAACGCATGACAATGATTTTTTACCCACTGCAGATAAGCGCTGGACTAAAAAGCGATACAAACAAAAATTACGAAAATTGGGCTATGCTATAACTAATATTGGCAGAAGAGAAACTGGTAAACCACCTGCTCTTATTGGTTTAGCTGAAGTTGAAAACGCTGTTGTTTTACAAGATTTAATTGACTCAAAACATTTAGCTGAAAGTCATTATAACTTCGTGCATTATGATTCTAAAGATGAACGCGGAATTGATGTGGCACTACTCTACGACACTACTCTTTTTAAGGTAGATTCATCAGAAATATTTTCTTTAGAATTATATAACGATGCTGGCTTACCTGATTATACAAGAGATATCTTATTAGTTTCAGGTGAATTGGATGGATTCAACGTACACGTAATTGTAAACCATTGGTCTTCAAGACGCGAAGGCGAAAAAGAAACAGAGCATAAGCGCATTGCTGGTTCTGATAAAGTTGGAGAAATAATTTCAAGTCTACGTTTACAAGATAAGGATGCAAAAATTATAGTTATTGGAGATTTTAATGATGATCCGACTAGTAAAAGTATAGAACGATTGGTTACAGGTTATGGGTTATTTAATGCCTTTGAAACATTACGAGCATATAATAGAGGCACTACAAAACATAATAGGCAATGGAATTTGTTTGATCAAATTCTAGTGACAGCTAACTTTCTCGAAAAATCAGCAAATACAATACAATTTGAAAGCAGTAATATTTTTGATGAAGAATTTCTAAAACGATTTGAAGGCAAATATAAAGGCGCTCCCTTTAGAACGTATGTTGGAAAAAAGTACAAAGGTGGTTATAGTGATCATTTCCCGGTATATATTACTTTAAAAAAGCATTATACTGCTTGATAAATAATAAAGCTAAGGCCTAAACATACCAATGGTAATAGCCAAATTAGCCAAATATTATATCCTAAAGATTTACTTTTTAGCATTTTTGCATTAAGGACTTTACGTTTTCTTCCAGCATATTGCATCCAGTTTTTAAAGAAAATAAAAACACATGCTAAAACAAATAAAGTGATTGCTTTATCCTGAGATAAAGTATTCACATTCATTTGATTAAAAAACCCAGCAAAAAAAACACCCAAAAGCAATATTAAAGCACTCTGCAAGACAGATATATAAGCTGTCGCTATATTGTTTGCTTTTTTGTTTTTCATGTCTTTATAGTGCTTAAAAACACTAAAGAAAAGTTTATCAAAAAGAGTCATCTATTATATTTTTTAAAAAATAAAACCTGCTAAAATTTTAGCAGGTTTTATAATGTACTATTTTATTTAAAATTACATGCTACCTGTAACCTTAATATCAGTAATATGGTAACGTGTTTCTGAACCACCATCAGCACCTAAATATTTAAATGCAACATGAATATCTCCATTTAAACAAGAGATATTAAGAGTTGATTCAACAAAATCTCCAAAACCACCATCTCCAATTGGAATGTTAGCGTCTAATTCAATCCATTCTGTAGTTAAAGGGTCTCCAGTATAATCTTCCGTTATAAAAGCAGTTAAAATTCTACCTGTTTCGAAGTTAGAAGATACATTAAATGATAACTCTTCTTCATCAGAACCATCCAAGTTAATAGCTGGTGTAACTAACCATGCTTCTAAAGGGTTTTCACCCGTTCCGAAAGCTGATATTTTTAGGTATTGATCACCAGAAAAAGAATTCAATTCATAGCGTTCGCTACCTCCTGAAACATTTCCATTAAACCAAGTACCATCTAAATCAGATTCATCAGAAATCGACTCAAAATCTTCTTCCCAAACAGTCATGGCGCTTGAAGTTGAACCATCACATTCTAAAATTACGGGATCGCAACGGTCTGGACTTGCAAAATTCACATCTGTAGTTCCATTTAATACTAATACGCTAAAATCATCTCCAAAATCTCTTGA
>UPTN01001058.1_pt1 | contig 12670 bp, 9 predicted proteins | sample 2160111 | NCBI WGS metagenome assembly UPTN01 (sample SAMN06265058, study PRJEB28932) | marine metagenome | isolation source: Columbia River Estuary | place: USA:Columbia River Estuary, USA | collected 2014-05-05 | reverse complement strand
TGTTTTTTCTATAAGCAAAATTCCAGATGTTTGGTTATCTAATCTATGAACTGGAGTTGGAACAAACAGCGCATCATTTTCATTACTTTTTTTTAAGTTAAAAGGAAGTGCATTAGCAACTGTTTTAAATTTATTTCCACTTACTGTAATACCAGCAGGTTTATTTATTGCTGCTATGTGCTCATCTTCAAAAAGAACATCAAAATTGTACTCAAACACTTTTGGTTCTATGCTCGGATCTTCAATTAGTTCTAGAACTTGTCCGTGATTCACCCAAGTACCAGTTTGAGCTACCTCTCCATCCGCTAAAAACAGACCTCTTTTAATTGCTTTTTTAACACCACTGTTAGAAGGAATATAAACTTCAAAAACTTTTGGAGCATATTCTTGTAGTCTAATTTTTTCTATGCCTTTAGGAACAGTATGTGAATAAAGTGTATTAATAATTATAGTTTTGAGTTTGTCTTTTATTCATAGTATTACAGTAAAGACGCATATAAAGCATAAAAGTTACATTAACTTTGGTTTAGAACTATTAATAAATTGTTAAAATATAATTTTAGAGGAATTTGTTTTTATGAAGTATTTCTAATATTTCTTTGTAATCAAAAGATAATTGAAGTTGCATTGCCTTTTCAAAAGAAAACCAATTATAGTCTATTACCTCTTCTTCCTGAATTTTAATTTCACCGGACCAATTTCCTAAAAAACGATAGTATTTTCGTTCTTCCCAAATACCTGTTTTTATAATTTTTGTTGGTTTAAAATCTAAATTACATTCTTCTTTTACTTCTCTAATTACATTTTGTTCTGCAGTTTCACCTTTTTCAGCTCTTCCACCAGGGCAACCCCAAAATCCACTATAATAGTCCGTATAATTAGAACGTTGAAGCAATAAAATTTTTTTGTGTTCTAAAATTATTCCTGAAGCAGCTAAAACCATTTTAATTAGCTATTGTTGAATTATACCAATTGTGGCAGTTTGCCCAGTTTCTAGATTCCATTCTTTTGATGAAATTAGATTTCCATTAGCATCATAAACAGTTAATTCAGCAGTATTTGGTCCTGAAAGACCTTGATTTAAAGCTTGAAAATCGATTCTATTATAACCTTTTTCTAAATTAACATAGTACACATAATAATTTGCTTTTAAGCCAATATTGTCGCTTACAACTTGTTCATTTAAATAAATTCTAATTCTGTCGCCATCAATAGCACTATAATCTCTACATTCAATTTTTACTGATTTTGTGCGGCTTGTAACTGTGCCTAAACTGAAATTACTTATTAATTTAGCATGGGTAACATCTTTTCCTTTCCAATATTTTTTACCTATAATATCACTATCTTCAGGTAAATTTTCTAACATAAAATTTTGGTTAATTTTAGATTTATTGGCATTTAAATTCTTTTCAATCGCTTCGGTATTTATTTGTTTTTCAATTTTAAGATCTATTGAGGCATTAGGATTTACATTTGTGTTTAACGATTTAGCTTTTAGTTGATCTGTACTTTTAGTAACATTGATTTCACTATCAATTTTTTTAATTTTTGTAGTGTCATTTTGTGAATATGAATTAACTGAAATAGCTCCAATTAATAAAATGCCAAGAAGTTGTTTTAATGAAATCTTCATTTTTAGATTTTAATTCAAACAATAGCAAAAAAAATGCCAGTTTTATATTTACCAATATTGAAGTCAAAAATAATAAAAAAAAGCCTCAACAATTGTTAAGGCTTTTCTAAAGTTTTTCTAACTTTTTTATTTAATCATTTGAAAACTACGTTTTATAAAAGTAGTTAACTCTTCGCCGTGTAATAAACCTTGAGATAGCTTAGCTAAATCAAAAGCTTGTTTTACTAAGCGTTCTTGTTTCTTTTTAGTTTTAGTGTTTAAAATTTCACTTACTAATTCGTTATTAGTATTTACAACTAAATTATACATTTCAGGGAAATTACCCATTCCCATCATTCCGCCACCGCCTGTAGCTTGCATTTCTTTCATTCTACGCATAAATTCCGGTTGGGTAATCATAAATGGATTAGCATTAGAATCCATAGCCTCTAATTGAACAGTATAAGTTTCTTTTGGAATAGCTTCTTCAATAATAGGTTTTAAGGTTTCTTTTTCTTCATCAGAAAGTTTACTAATCTGATTTTCATCTTTTTTAATTAAGTTATCTACATGGTCCGCATCAACTCTTGTAAATTGGATATTTTCTTTACTTCCTTCTAATTTTTGAATTAAATGTGATACTATTGGAGAATCTAACAATAAAACTTGATATCCTTTTTCTTTAGCAGCATCAATATAACTATGTTGCGATTTTATATCTGAAGCATATAAAACTACTACTTTATCATCTTTATCTGTTTGATTTGGTTTAATTTCTTCAACCAATTCATCAAAAGTGAAATATTCTTTATCTACTGTTGGATACAAAGCAAACTTGTCAGATTTTTCGAAGAACTTTTCTTCAGAAAGCATTCCATATTCAATAATTACTTTAATATCATCCCATTTTGCTTCAAAAGATTTACGGTCGTTTTTAAATAAACTTATTAGTTTATCTGCAACTTTACGGGTGATATAACTTGATATTTTTTTAACTGCACCATCTGCTTGTAAATAAGATCTAGAAACGTTTAAAGGAATATCTGGAGAATCTATAACTCCACGTAACATTTGTAAAAAATCCGGGACAATCCCTTCAACATTATCAGTTACAAATACTTGATTTTGATATAGTTGAATTTTATCCTTCATTGGATCTACACTTTTACTCAACTTTGGAAAATATAAAATACCAGTTAAGTTAAAAGGATAATCAACGTTTAAATGTATATTGAATAATGGTTCTTCAAATTGCATAGGATACAATTCTCTGTAAAATTCTTTATAATCCTCATCATTTAAATCAGTTGGATTTTTTGTCCAAGCTGGTTTTGGATTGTTTACAATATTATCGACTGTGATTTTTTCAGCTTTTGCATCTTTTGCAGCACCTTCTGGTAATGGTAAAGATTCTTCACGCGTTCCAAATTTAATTGGAATAGGCATAAACTTGTTATACTTATTTAAAAGCTGATTAATTTTACTTTCTTCTAAAAATTCCAAAGAATCATCATCAATATGAAGTACAATTTCGGTTCCTCTTTCTGCTTTTTCCGTTTCTTCTAAAGTATATTTTGGACTTCCATCACATTCCCAACGTACCGCTTTTGAACCTTCAACAAAAGATTTTGTGAAAATTTCAACTTTACTTGCCACCATAAATGAAGAGTAGAAACCTAAACCAAAATGCCCAATTATTCCTGAATCCTCAACTTTGTCTTTGTATTTTTCAACAAATTCTTCAGCTCCAGAAAAAGCTACTTGGTTAATATATTTTTCAACTTCTTCACCAGTCATACCAATTCCTTGGTCTATAATTCTAATTTCCTTTTTATCCTTATCAACTTTTATTTCAAGTATTGGATTTCCAATATCACCTTTAATTTCACCTAAAGTTGATAAATGTTTTAATTTTAAAGTTGCATCCGTTGCATTCGAAATTAATTCACGTAAAAATATTTCGTGATCTGAATACAAGAATTTTTTAATAATAGGAAAAATATTCTCTGCAGTTACATTAATATTTCCAGTTGCCATATGTATTATTTTTTTTAGTTTATTATTAATGCTTTCTATTAGTCAAATAGAATACCAAACTTTTAACTGTGACAAACTGGCACTTTTACTTCATTTTTTTGAATTAATAGGCTTGGAGAACTGAAATTTTAACATTACTTTTAATTTTTATGAAAGCAAATTTAGACTACGACTATATAATTATTGGAAGCGGTTTTGGAGGTTCAGTAAGTGCATTACGCTTATCTGAAAAAGGTTATAAAGTCTTAGTAATTGAAAAAGGAAAGTGGTTTAAAAGTGAAGATTTTCCAAAAACTAACTGGAATCTTAAAAAATGGCTTTGGGAGCCAAAATTAAACTTGAAAGGTTTTTTTAAAATGACCTTTTTAAATCATGTTACTGTTTTGTCAGGAGTTGGAGTTGGGGGTGGGTCTCTAACCTATGCAAACACCTTACCCATTCCAAAAAGGGAATTTTTTAATTCAGGAAGTTGGTCTTATTTAAATAATTGGGAGGAAGTTTTAAAACCTTTTTATGATATTGCATATAAAATGTTAGGAGCTGCCCAAAATCCGAAATTATTTGCTGCCGATTTAGCTGTGAAGGGTATTGCCAAAGACATGGGTAAAGAGGCACATTTTGAGCCGACAAAAGTAGCAGTATATTTTGGTGAAGCAGGAAAAACGATAAATGATCCTTATTTTGAAGGCAAAGGTCCGAATAGAACTGGTTGTATTCACTGTGGGGCTTGTATGACTGGCTGTAGGTATAATTCAAAAAACACATTGGATAAAAACTATTTGTATTTAGCACAGAAGTTAGGTGCCAAAATTTTAGCAGAAAAGGAAGTTTATAATGTTTCCGTTATTAATTCAAAAAATGGAAATGATGGCTATAAAGTTGAATTTAAATCGAGCATTGGTAAAAATCAAAGAGGAAGTTTAACCACAAAAGGCTTAATATTTTCGGGTGGAGTAGTTGGTACCGTGCCTTTATTATTAAAGTTGAAAGCAAAATCGTTACCAAATTTATCTGAAAAAGTTGGTTGTAATGTTCGTACTAACAATGAGTCGTTGTTGGTAGTAACTTCCACAGAAAAAAAATCAAAAGATTACTCAAAAGGATTAGCAATTGGTTCTATTTTGCATACCGATAAAAACAGTCATTTAGAGCCAGTTCGTTATGGAGAAGGATCTGGTTTTTTTAGAACTTTAACGGTACCAATAATTCATAATAAGTTTATGGTTTTAAGGTTGGTTGGCATTTTAGGAATTGCATTCAAATATCCGTTAAAATTGCTTAAAACTGTTTTTGCTAAAGATTATTCAAAACGCACAACAGTGTTGCTTTTTATGCAAACATTAGATAGTACGCTTAGAATAAAACTTGGAAAAATCACCAAAATGAAAACGCAAACAGAACTGGGTGAAAAACCAAATGCTTTCATTCCCGAAGCGCTTACTTTGGGTAAAAAATTTGGTAAAAAAGTAAATGGGATTCCTTATGCAAATATTACTGATGTTTTCTTAGGAACTTCAACAACAGCTCATATTCTTGGCGGTGCTGTAATGGGAGAAGATATTTCAAAAGGTGTTATAGATAAAAATAATCAGGTTTTTGGTTATAAAAATATGTTTGTTTGTGATGGGGCTATGATTTCTGCAAATCCAGGTGTAAATCCGTCATTGTCAATAACTGCAATTTCAGAACATGCAATGAGTAAAATTCCAACTAAAACAAATAATCAAATTTAGTTTAAGTATTTTTAGCATTTAAAATTTAGAAAAATGAAAAAAGACGAATATATTATAGTTGATGGATTTAAACATTACAAATATGAGCAAGAATTATTTTCTGAAAAAGAAATGCTTAACAAATCTAAAAACTATTATGAATGGGCAGATAAAAGAAGGTCTGTACGTCATTTTTCAAATAAAGAAATTCCAATTGAAGTAATTGAAAATATTATAAAAACTGCTTCAACAGCGCCATCAGGTGCAAATAAACAACCTTGGACTTTTTGTGTGGTAAAAAGTGCTGAAATTAAAAAGGAAATTCGATTAGCAGCAGAAGAAGAGGAGCGTAAAAGTTATAATGAAAGAATGAGTGAAGAATGGCTGGAAGATTTAAAACATTTAGGAACTGATGCCAATAAGCCTTTTTTAGAAATAGCACCGTATTTAATTGTCGTTTTTAAAAGACCGTATGAAATTGATGTAAATGGAAATAAGCATCAAAATTATTATGTAAATGAATCTGTTGGTTTGGCAAGTGGAATGCTTATTTCAGCTATTCACAATGCTGGTTTGGTAACTTTAACACATACGCCAAGTCCCATGCGTTTTTTAGAAAAAATATTAAAAAGACCTCAAAATGAACGTGCATTTCTATTGTTACCTGTTGGGTACAACACAGAAGATTCTTATGTTCCTGATATTAAAAGAAAGTCAATTGACAAGGTCATGAAATTATATTAAAAAAGGCAGCTATTAGCTGCCTTTTTTAATCAAGATTATTGTTTTAACTCAACTTCTTTTTTAAGAATAGCATTTTCTTTAATAATTCTATTTTTAACATGCTCTTCAAGCCATTGATCTTGTTCCCAAAGTACATGAAGTACAGATTCTTTTGCACTGTAACCATGGCTTTCTTTTGGCAACATAACTAAACGAACTGGTGCTCCTAGACCTTTTAAGGCATTAAAATAGCGGTCGCTTTGTAAAGGGTATGTTCCAGAATTGTTGTCTGCCTCACCGTGGGTAAGTAATAGAGGTGTTTTCATAGTATCTGCGTGCATAAAAGGAGACATTGCATAGTAAACTTCTGGGGATTCCCAATAATTCCTTTCTTCTGCTTGAAAACCAAAAGGAGTTAGTGTTCTGTTATATGCTCCACTTCTAGCAATTCCAGCAGCAAATAAACTAGAGTGAGATAAAAGATTCGCAGTCATAAATGCACCGTATGAATGTCCGCCAACCGCAACTTTATTTCTATCTATATATCCTAAATTATCAACGGCATCAATTGCGGCTTTTCCATTTGCAACTAGTTGCTTGATAAAAGTATCATTTGGTTCTTCATTTCCTTCTCCTACAATTGGAAATGCTGCTTCATCTAAAATAACATAACCTCTTGTTACCCAAAATATTGGTGAACGATAACTTGGGTATGTAAACTCATTCGAATTTGAAGTGCTTTGACCAGCACTATTTTTGTCTTTATATTCTCTAGGATACGCCCATACAATCATTGGGTATTTTTTTCCTTTTTCATAATTTGTAGGTAAATATAAAATTCCAGATAGCTCTAATCCGTCTTCACGTTGGTATTTAATTACTTCTTTATGAACGTTTTGAATACTTTTAAAAGGGTTATCAAATTGTGTAAGTGGAATAATGCTGTTTCGTTTTTTAATGTTTCTTATGAAATAGTTTGGGTATTCATTTTTAGACTCGATTCGTACAATAATATCACCTTTATTAATATCTAAAACTGAAGAAATATCTTCAATTTTATCAGTTAAATTTGAGTGGTATAATCTTTCGGTTTTTAACGTTTTTAAATTTAATTCATCAACAAAAGGAAACTTTCCTTTTTCACTATATCCGTCTCCAATTAAATAGGCATTGTTATTTGATAAATTTAGAACTTCTCTACCATAATCATTTCTTTTTGTAACAAAATTTCCAGGGTTGTTATAATCATCTTGATAATTTCTGTCAGAAATAACTACTGGTTTAACCATATTATTAGAAGGGTTAAATAAGTACGACCTAGTATTTCTGTTATTGCGCCAAATATCTCTGGCAATTGCAGTTTCATCATTTCCCCATTCAATACCAGCAAAGCGATCAATGGTTTTTATTAAAGATGTTTTTTCTCCTGTAAAAGGAGCATTTAATTGAAACACTTCATCTCTAAAATCAACTTCAATATTTGGGTCACCTTCATCTAATGCCTCACACCAAAATAATGTGGCAGGCTTATCATCTCTCCAAGAGAGATTTCTTTTACCTTTTCTAACCGCCATAAAACCTTGCGGTAAATCTTCGATCAATGGAACCTCTAAAATTGTTTTTACAAATGTTCCATCCGAATCATAAATATTAGTTTCTGAGGCAAATCTATAATATGGGACCAAGTATGAAAAAGGTTTTTTAATTGTAGTGATTAAAACATAATCCCCATTAGGAGAAAATGTTTCATTTATAAACATGTCACTCTCTTTCCATAATGTTAATTCACCATTTAAGTTTACTTTATATAATTCTGAAAGTACTAATTGTTCAAAATTATGTTCATCAGAAGGGTTTTTTAGAAGGTCTTGATAAGTTCTGTTTTGGGCTTTAACCCCTTGTTCGCTTAAAGATATAGTTGGTCCAGTTGGTATAGATGTTTTAGTATCAATAAGAGCTAATTTTTCTTTAGGAATCAGTTTTATAAGTAAAGAGTTATTGTCTTTAAACCATGAAAATGGACTACGAGTGTTAGCATTTAAATTTGGTTCAGTTATTTTTTTTGCAGATTTGGTTAAAATATCTAGCACCCATAATTCAACTCCATTGCTAACTGTATTTGTAAACGCCATTTTTTCTTGGTTTGGAGACCAAGAGAAATTGGTAAATCTTCCATTTTCAGGTAAGCCTTTTACGGCTTCATCTAAATTTTTTCTTCCTACACGAATTTTAATATTAGTGTAATAATTTTCTCTACTTCCAATATTAGTTACTGGATTAATTCTAAGGCCACCAAGGCGCATTTCTGTTTCAGAAAGTTCTTCAATAGTTTTAAAATTGGAACGATATAAAAAAACAAAATTTTCACCTTTGTCATCCATACGTATTGAAGGAGCTAAAGGAGCCTCTGCAAGTTCTAAAATTTCTTGTGGAGGTTTTTGATAGGTGAGCGATTCTTGGGAATATGTAAATGAACCCAAAAACAAGATTACAACAAAAAGTAATTTTTTCATATTGATTTGTTTAATTGATTTTGATTTATATAAAACTACTAAAACAATAATATTTACACTATTAATAAAATGTTAAAAGCAATTGATTAAATTAAATGTCACGGAGCATTTCAGTAGGCTTTTTTTCTTTCCAAGTTCCACCAGTAAAATCTGGAATTTTTATTGGTGTACTTCCTTGTGCAACAGACAATTCAGATAGTGGAGTAACTGCGCTCCAAAGAACGCTGTCGTATACGTTAATATCTAGTGGTTTACCTTCATTTAAACAACGGATTAATCTATAAATCATAACAAAATCCATTCCTCCATGACCAACTGCATTTTCAGAAATTTGAGTTCTTAATTTTTTCCAAAGAGGATGGTCGTATTTATCTTTATAAGCTTTATATTCTTCAGCTTCTAGCCAGTTATGTCCCCATTGCAATTCTTCATGGCCAACATACAATCTGGAAGGATATCCCATGTGAACAGCTTTTGTACCGGTAACTGTATTTAATCGGTTATATGGTCTTCCGGTATGAACATCAAATTGTAACATGATTGTTTTACCTAATTTTGTTTTTATAAGTGTAGTATTCATATCACCACATTTGTATTCATGAATTGGATGATTTTTTTGTTTTGCGGCTTCACTTAAACTTTGCTCTAAAGAACTCATTGAGGTTAGAAAATCATAGGTGTCTCCTCGTCCAATATCCATATACTGGCTCACTGGACCCAATCCATGTGTAGTGTAAAAATTACCATCCCTATTCGCATGGTGTTTTAAACGCCATTGATCTTCATAATACGTTTCGTGTAACATATGCATTCTTAAATCGTGAATATATGCACCTTCTGCGTGTGTTAAGTTTCCAAATACACCTTGATTTATCATATTTAAAATCCATAATTCTTCTCCATTAAAGCAACAATTCTCCATCATCATACAATGTTTTTGAGTACGCTCTGCAGTATCAATAATTTTCCAACAATCTTCCAATGTATAAGAAATTGGCACTTCACTGGCTACATGTTTTCCTTGTTCCATTCCATAAAGAGCCATTGGAGTATGCAATTCCCAAGGAGTTGCAATTATTAAAAGATCAATATCATCACGTTCAGCAACTTTTTTCCATTCATTTGGATTGCCAAAGTATAAATCTGCACCGTTTGTTTGCACTGTTTTTAAATGCGCATTTAACTTTTCAACTTTGTCTTTTTTTAAATCTGAGATAGCTACTAATTCTGCATGATTATTTTGAATTAACCAATCAAACATTTGAATTAATGTATCACCTCTATTTCCAGCACCGATTAAACCAACTTTTACTTTATCAATTTTTGGAGCTGATAAACCGAAAGCGCTTCCAGTAGAGGTTCTGCCTAATAATTGTTTAATTTTTTGTTGTGTTTCATCTGAAGAATTTATTTGAGAGCTTGAGCAGGCAACAGCAGGAGCTAAACCCAAAAAAAGAGCTGCTCGAGTAGATAAATTCAAAAAATCTTTACGATTCATCATAATGTTAATGTTTAATTGGTTATTATTGTATTACTTGTAAAAATATGGAGTTTTTACTAAGTTTGATATAACTATTCTAAAAATATAAATATATGTATAATTCTAAAATAACAGGTCTTGGTTACTATGTCCCTGATAATGTAGTTACAAATGATGATTTGTCCAAAATGATGGATACAAATGACGCTTGGATTCAAGAAAGAACTGGGATTAAAGAGCGCAGATGGATTGAAGAAGGAAGTGAAGATACTTCAGCAGTTATGGGAGCAAAGGCATCTAGAATTGCTATTGAAAGATCAGGATTAAAAAATGAAGATATAGATTTTATTGTATTCGCTACTTTGAGTCCGGATTATTATTTTCCTGGCTGTGGTGTTCAAATTCAAGAAATGTTAGATCTAAGAACCGTAGGAGCAGTTGATATTAGAAACCAATGTTCTGGTTTTATTTACGCATTGTCGGTTGCAGATCAGTTTATTAAAACTGGAATGTATAAAAATATTTTAGTTGTGGGTTCTGAATATCACTCAGGAGGATTAGATAAGACAACTAGAGGACGAGGGGTTTCAGTTATTTTTGGCGATGGAGCGGGAGCAGCAGTTTTATCAAGAACTGATGATAATACAAAAGGAATATTATCATCTCATTTATATTCTGAAGGAAAACATGCAGAAGAATTAACGGTTTTAGCTCCAAGTATTAGACATTGGGTTCCTGAAATTATTGAAGCAAATGATAAAAATGATGAATCGTACTTTCCATATATGAATGGAACTTTTGTTTTTAAACATGCAGTTGTTCGTTTTTCTGAAGCCATTGTTGAAGGATTAAAAACAAATAAACTTGAAGCTACGGATATTGATATGCTTATTCCCCATCAAGCGAATTTACGTATCTCACAGTTTATTCAAAAGAAATTTAAGCTTTCTGATGATCAGGTATTTAATAATATTCAAAAGTATGGTAACACCACAGCAGCTTCTGTAATTATTGCGCTAACTGAAGCTTGGGAAAAAGGTAAAATAAAAGATAATGACCTCGTCGTATTAGCAGCATTTGGTAGTGGATTTACTTGGGGTAGTGTAATAATTAGATGGTAATTATTATGAAAAAATATTAATGTAAAAAACCTCTAAAATGCAAGTTTAGAGGTTTTTTTAAAGGTTATTGATTAATTAATTCAAATAATTAAAATATCCTTTTATATTTTTTTTAAAGAAGCGTTACATTATTAAAGACGGTTGTATTCATTAAATATTACACTTGTCTTGTTAAAAAATAGTTAATAAAATTTTGAATTTTAATATCACATTATTTATAAATTCTGGAATTCAGTTGGATTCGTTATTATCCAATTTTAATAAATGAACATAAAGACTTTGGTAATTGGAGCTTCAATGAATCCAAACAGGTATTCAAATATTGCTATAAAAAGATTATTGGCAAATGGATATGAAGTGTGTGCAGTTGGTAATAAAAATGGAGTTGTTTTAGGTATTGAAATTCATAATTCAAAAGAATTATTTCAAAAAATACATACAATAACACTTTATTTAAACGCTAAGAATCAGGAAAATTACTATGATTATATAATAGCTTTAAAACCACAACGTGTTATTTTTAATCCTGGAACTGAGAATGAAATATTGGAAGGACTATTAACAAAGAGCAACATTAAATTTGAATACTCCTGTACCTTGGTTTTATTAAGTATAGGAGAGTATTGATTTATTATTAGCCTTCATTTTTTATAATTCTTCCTAAAGACCCCTTTTTATCTGGTAAAAGTTCAAAAATAGAGGAAGGAACCAGTCGTGATTCAATTCTATGCGAAACATACAAAATTGTAATTTCTGTTTTTAAAATTAGCAGGTTTAATAGTTCCGTTACCAAAGCAGTGTTTTCATCATCTAAACCTTCCAGGGGTTCATCTAAAATTAAAAGTGGAGGTTGTTTAATTAAAGCTCGAATAATTAATGCTAGTCTTTGCTGGCCTAATGAAAGCTTAAGAAATGGTGTGTTTTTATAAGCTGATAAATTGACTATTTTGAGCCATTGTTCTACAATATAAAATTGTATTTTTTGTGGTTTTTTATAAAGTCCTATGGAATCAAAAAATCCAGATAAAATTAAATGTTCTAAAGTTTGATTTCTACTAAAAAGTTCAGTTATAGTTGTTGAAAAAAAACCAATTCTTTTTTTTATGTCCCAAATGCTTTCACCACTACCTTTTTTAAGTCCAAAAATATAGATTTCTTGTCCATAAGCTTTTGGATTTTCGCCTGTAATTAATGATAGTAAAGTGCTTTTGCCAGACCCATTTGGTCCAATAAGTTGCCAGAATTCACCCTTTTTAACAGTCCAATTTATATTTTTTACAATTGGGGCCTCATTATAACTTACACAAACATTGTTAAATTTCACCAGTATATCTCCTTCAAAAGCTATTTTTTTTAAAGTCGTTGGAATTTCATTTCTAAATTCAGAAAAATGATGATTTTCTTTATGTTGAAGTTTTTGTAAATTAAAGGTGTTGCCTTTTATTTGATAGGCTTTTTCAATAAAATTT